>OLGJ01000001.1_pt1 | contig 225873 bp, 205 predicted proteins | sample 1605431 | NCBI WGS metagenome assembly OLGJ01 (sample SAMEA3888920, study PRJEB22519) | human gut metagenome | biome: human gut; feature: human-associated habitat; material: faeces | place: Denmark | collected 2009
ATTATACTCGCGGCAATAAATTTTCAACTTATGCTACTTTTTGGATTCGTCAAACTGCTTTAAGAGGAATACATGATAAAGGATATATGATTCGTATTCCAATTCATTATCAAGAAAAACAATTTTAACTCTATCAAACAAAAGAAAAATTAATAAAAGAACTTCATAGTGAACCAACACTAAAAGAGAATTCATCAGATACAGGAATTTCTGAAAAATTACTCAAAGAATATGAAGCACAGCAAGGTATCAGAATGGTAGGGTCTCTGGACGCACCTATCAATTTAGAAAAAGAGGAAAGTGAAACATTTGGTGACTTTATCGCAGATACTGATCAAAACATTGAAGAAATAGCAGAACAAAAAGAGCTAGAAAAACTTATTTTGCAATGCTTAGATAACCTTACTGATAAAGAAAAAAGCGTTATAAAAATGCGTTTTGGCTTCAATGGAGAAGAGCCTATGACCTTAGAGGCTGTGGGAAATCGGCTTGGAGTTACAAGAGAACGAATTAGACAAATTGAAGCAAAGTCTATTCGAAAATTAAGAAATTACAAAACACGTTTACTACTAGAGGATTATATCCCCTAAAAAATAGGGCTATCGCCAAGCGGTAAGGCACAGCACTTTGACTGCTGCATACGTTGGTTCGAATCCAACTAGCCCAGTTAAGGTCAACAATAATTTAATATGGGCCATTAGCTCAGGTGGTAGAGCACTTGACTTTTAATCAAGTTGTCCGGGGTTCGAGTCCCCGATGGCTCACTAAGTTAGAGGATTGCATTACGATGCAGTCCTTTTTTATTTTACTTTGTAGTAAATTTCTTATGCAAAAATCGGAAATCTCTACCCAAATGATGTAAAACCGTCGAAAAGGGTAGAGATTCTAAGTCCCCCCGGTCGCAAATCTCTACCCAAATAGCATAAAATCGGTGAAAAGGGTAGAGATTCCCAGTTCCCCTGGTCACAAATCTCTACCTAAATGACGTAAATCCGGCGAAAAGGGTAGAGATTCCAAGAGTCGCCGGTCACATTTCTCTACCCAAATAATGTAAAACCGTCGAAAAGGGTAGAGATTCCAAGTTCCTCCGGTCACAAATCTCTACCCAAACAGCAAAAAAACGGCGGAAAAGGTATAGAATCCCAGAGCCGCCGTCCATAAATCTCTACTCAAATGGCGGAAATTTGCCGAAAAGGTAGAGAATCCTATGATATATCATTTACAATTCACTAATAGTAATACCATTTATGCACGAAATCGTACCATTTATGCAAAGGGGGTTTTTGTGCATTAATGATTATGTTAGAATACGAGTGACCGGTCAAATAAAAAATTAAATTTAAATGGAGGTAATTTATATGAAAAAAAGAACACTGGCAGTATTTATTGCTGCAGGGTTATTATTATGTGGATGTAGTGGGAAAAACAACAATGACAATAATACAAACAAAGATATAGATAATAATGTTGACAATAATATAAATTATGTTGTGGGAGACTATGACTTTAGCTATAACGAAAAGACTGATTCATCCGTTGGATATGAATGGGGATATATGAGTGAATCACATGACGGTTACTATGTTTCGCTACAAAATAACCTTAAATTTTTAGATAGTAAGCTTGAAAATTGTGTACCGCTTTGCAGTAATCCCGATTGTACACACAATACTGAGGAATGTGTATCGTATATTTACAGAAACGGTATAACATTATCTTCATCTGTTTATTATAATGATGGATATGTATATGAGACCGGTGTAGAAGAAGTTGAAAATACCGGATGTGACATTAATTTATACAGATTGAAAGATGATGGAACATCTTTTGAAAAGTATATGACATTATACAGGCTGGAGGTAAATGATGATGAAACTCCGGGATATCCTGAGATATGCATACACAGAGGATATGTGTATTATGTGATTCCATTCCAAAGTACAATGAAACTTCAGAGAATGAAACTGGGAAGTAAAGAAGCGGAGACTGTGTATGAGATGACAGGAGACAGACAGAATCTGTACAGAATAAAAGCCTATGGAAATCATATTTTCTTTCAGGCAGGTAATTTCTCGGCAGATAATATTGATATAAATGCCAGTATTTTTTCGTATGACATTGATACCGGTAAGGTTGAAAAAGTAGTGGAAAATGCGGTTTCCTACTATGGGATAGGCATTAACAGGCTATATTACAGTCTGGATGGCGGTGTACAGGTGTATGATTTTGAGAAGAAAACATCTGAAGAGTTTATTGGTAAGATTTACGAAGAACAGAGTATGCTTGTATCCGATAAATATGTAACGGTATATGATAAAAGTAATATGCAGGTATATGATTTTACGGGCAAAAAGGTGTATGAAAGAAATCTGGATAAAGATGATATCAGTGCGATATATGGAATAGACGGAGATACGGTCTTTGTATATATTAACAGAAAGGGAAAATCTGAAATCAAAGGAATACAGGGATTGGGATATTTTAAGATATCTTCTGATGATGCACTTGTACAGGTAGATATTTACGAGATAGAGAATTGATATGGAATTTAAGAAGGCAATTAGTTATAAAAAATATTTGCAGGAATTGCCATTGTTGCCGTCCGTAAATCGCTACCAAAATAGCGGAAATCAGCCGAAAAGGTAGAGAATTCTATGACATATCATTTACTATTCACTAATAGTAATACCGTTTATGCACGAAATCGCACCGTTTATGCAAAGAGGGTTTTCTAGCATTAATAATTATGTTAGAATACAAGCGACCGGTCAAGTATAAAATTAAATTTAAATGGAGGTAATTTATCATGAAAAAATTCAATGTAATCTTAGCAAGTGTATCTGCATTAGCTGCAGTTGCGTTTTCAACATGTTCAGCCTATGCAACCACAAGAGGATTAATAGCAACGGTAGTTGATAAAAGGGCAGAGGCAACCTATGCACCGGGAGGCTATGGAAATAGTATTAGGGTAGTAGTCGAGTTTAATGAAAAACATACTACTACGGGTCAGATATACAAGAGTAGTTTTGAGGAAAGAAGCTTCGGAGGCTATGACAGCGTAAGTGCTTACAGGAATGCAGATGAAGGCTATAAATTTGTCAGTATATGTCCTACAGGCTATAATAATGGCAACAAAGATTTAACATTAGGTTGGATTTATAATAAGTAATAATAATGGGATAATATGTCCGACATATTATCCCGTAAAATGGAGGTAATTTATCATGAAAAAAAGGACATTGGCAGCATTTATTGCTGTAGGGTTATTATTATGTGGATGTAGTGGGAAAAACAACAATGACAATAATACAAACAAAGATATAGATAATAATGTTGACAATAATATAAATTATGTTGTGGGAGACTATGACTTTAGCTATAACGAAAAGACTGATTCATCCGTTGGATATGAATGGGGATATATGAGTGAATCACATGACGGTTACTATGTTTCGCTACAAAATAACCTTAAATTTTTAGATAGTAAGCTTGAAAATTGTGTACCGCTTTGCAGTAATCCCGATTGTACACACAATACTGAGGAATGTGTATCGTATATTTACAGAAACGGTATAACATTATCTTCATCTGTTTATTATAATGATGGATATGTATATGAGACCGGTGTAGAAGAAGTTGAAAATACCGGATGTGACATTAATTTATACAGATTGAAAGATGATGGAACATCTTTTGAAAAGTATATGACATTATACAGGCTGGAGGTAAATGATGATGAAACTCCGGGATATCCTGAGATATGCATACACAGAGGATATGTGTATTATGTGATTCCATTCCAAAGTACAATGAAACTTCAGAGAATGAAACTGGGAAGTAAAGAAGCGGAGACTGTGTATGAGATGACAGGAGACAGACAGAATCTGTACAGAATAAAAGCCTATGGAAATCATATTTTCTTTCAGGCAGGTAATTTCTCGGCAGATAATATTGATATAAATGCCAGTATTTTTTCGTATGACATTGATACCGGTAAGGTTGAAAAAGTAGTGGAAAATGCGGTTTCCTACTATGGGATAGGCATTAACAGGCTATATTACAGTCTGGATGGCGGTGTACAGGTGTATGATTTTGAGAAGAAAACATCTGAAGAGTTTATTGGTAAGATTTACGAAGAACAGAGTATGCTTGTATCCGATAAATATGTAACGGTATATGATAAAAGTAATATGCAGGTATATGATTTTACGGGCAAAAAGGTGTATGAAAGAAATCTGGATAAAGATAATATCAGCAGTATATATGGAATAGACGGAGATACTGTTTTTGTATATATTTACAAGAAGGGAGAACCGGGAATTAAAGGAATAAAAGGACTAGGATATTTTAAGATAGCTTCTGATGACACGTTTATACCGATAGAAGTTTACGAGACAGAGAATTGATATGGAATTTAAGAAGGTAATTATTTATAAAAAAATATTTGCAGGAATAGCCTTTTTATGTATTTTACAGTTGCTGTTTTTTGCATATATCAATAGGAATTACGTCAAAACTGTACATGATGAAAATTATACCCTGAATTATTCGGATTATGTTGGAGAAGTGGTAAAAAAAGCAGAAAGTATGTCCAAAGTAAGCATATTTTATAAAGCGGATTCGTTTTCAAAGGCGAATATTGAAAAGACTTTGAAAGACTATAAGAAACTGCAGGATGTAAAGATTGCTTCCTTTGATGACAATTTTATGACTGCTCATTTCCAATATAAGGAACTTTTTGGATTTGTACTTATTGCAGGAATTTTGGTGGTATTTGTATACAAACCCGAAAAGGAAAAGGGCATAAAAGGACTTTTATATGCGACAAAAAATGGGCGGGGCGTGATGGCAGCCAGACGCCTGACAGCTATTCTCTTATGGGATGCTTTAATTGTCATGGCATTTTATGGGGCTAATCTTATATGCAGCGGAATAATATTAAAAGGTAATGTGTTTACAAGTTTTACATATCCTATACAATCAATAGAAATATTTAAAAACTGGACGGCAACAGATACGATAGGAATCTTTTTGCTGAAATATTATGTATATAGAGTATTTATTCTATTTGCAATATCTGCAATATTGTATATGTTGTTTACTATTTTTAATAATGAAATTATTCCTCTGGGGATTGCTGCCATTATAGGTGGAATCCAGTATGGAATGACGAGACTCACTAATGATAATACGGCATGTAATATTTTGAAATATTGTAATTTGTACTGTCTCGCATCGAGCAATACATTTTTTACCAGGTACAAAAATATTAATGTGTTTAATAAGGCTGTCGGTAAAAATGTAATGATGGCAGGATTTGTGGGCATTAACATTGCTATAGCCTCATTAACGGGCATACTGGTAAGCCATTGCAAAAGAACTTACGTTAAAGGTTTAAAAATAAATATCCTTGGTAAGACAATAGGTAATATAAGAAATTCGGTCCAGTTAAAAATTCCTGAAACATATAAAATAATGTGGATAGAAAAAGGATTAATCATACTGGCTGTGCTTGCTTTTGTTGTTATAAGAAGCACATATTTTGGAGTCAATGAAAAAAACAGGGCAAAGGATATGTATTTTGCATTTATGGACAAGTATGAAGGTGTTCCGGGATATGATTCGGCAAAAGAAATCGATGATTTAAGGAATACACTTGACGAAGTGGATGCACAGTATCAAAGAGTTGAAGAAGCCCATAGTAAAGGCCTTGTCAGTGATTCGGAATATATAAATATGCAGCTTGTTATGCAGACATATATGGAAGATAAAATGTTTTTGCAGGAAATAGAAAGCCAGACAGATTATCTTAAAGAAAATACAAAAAATGGATGGTATGTCAATAAATACAAATATGGCAGACTGTTTAAAAATGATAATACCATGGTAAACCTTGTGACGTTTGTGGCTGTTGTATTGTTGTGCAGCGGTATCTTTTACTATGAACGCAAAAAAGGCATGAATGGACTTCTGAGGCAGTGCATTAACGGTAGAGAGAAGCTTTTTAACAAAAAGATGAGATATGCCATTCTGACAGCGTCAGCCGTAGGAATTTTTGAAATAATACTTGAAGTAAGTTCTGCTATACACGGATATGGAGCGATTGTTATGAAAGCCCCTGTACAGAGTCTTGAGACGTTCTGGTTTGTAAAATGGAATTGCAGTATTGGTATGTTTTACATATTCGTGTGCCTTATGAGAATAGCAATAACCGTGATGATTGCAATGGTAGCTGCTTCGCTGTCAGTTATTACAAGCCAGACAATTTCGTTTATGTTTGCCTTTATTCTTTGTATACCATCATTATTGTACCTTATCGGGATTAATTTTATGGAAAAATTATCAATAATTGATGTAATGTCGGTCTCTCCGTATATTGTCAGACATGGCAGTGTAAATGCAATAATATATGCTATGGTATTTTTAGCAGCTGGAACAGCTTCGGTGTATCATATTGCTTATAGGAAATGGTGTAAATGATGAAAAATGAATTAGAAATTATCAACTTAAATAAACAGTTCAAGGACGTTAAGGCGTTAAACAATATAAATTATACTTTTCATAATGGAATATATGGTTTGTTAGGACCTAATGGTGCCGGTAAAAGCACGTTAATTAATGCAATTACAGATAACATAAAGAGAGATTCCGGAAGTATTCTCTGGAATGGAAATGAAATTCTCAGACTGGGAAAGAAATACAGAAATGAACTGGGGTATATGCCACAGCAGCAGGGTTATTATGGTGAATTTACGGCCTATGCTTTTATGATGTATCTTGCCGGATTAAAAGGGCTTGATAAAAAAGAGGCAAAAGCCAGGACGGAAGAACTTCTTAATGAAGTAAATATGTATGAATTCCGCAATAAAACATTGGAAAAGATGTCAGGAGGAATGAAACAGAGAGTTTTACTGGCACAATCACTTCTTAACAATCCGTGTCTGTTAGTTCTTGATGAACCGACAGCAGGGGTTGATCCGCAGGAAAGAGTTAATATAAGAAATTATATCCATAGTATTGCAAAAGACAGAATTGTCCTAATATCCACACATATTATTTCAGATATAGAAATGATAGCCAATGAAATTATTATTATGAACCACGGAAAGTTCCTTTGTACCCTTGATGATGAAGAAAATGTTGAAGATGCATATCTTAAATGGATTGGAGACAAAAAGATATAATCCACAAAAATACAATTTTTGCACAATCTGTAGCGAAATTTTCCTTTTCATCAGAAGAAAAATAAATTACAATGGTATTACAAAAGTTAGAAAGGGTGGTAGTTTATATGAAAACTAAAACAGCAAATGTAGTTAAGAAGTTTCTTGACGTTATCCTCAAGAACGAGGTGGTGACCGTTTCATCTCCTATTTTATATCAGGAAAAGACACCCGATAATCTGTACGAAAGAGTTGTAGAACGTGAAAAAAGGGAAAATCACTGATTGGCTTATAAGAAGTAATGTGATACAGGCAGAAGACAGAGATTTGTACGATTATGCCTGTAGCAGCCTTGTCTTTCTGCTTGCACCGTTTGTAATCGCACTCGTTGTGGGAATGGTGTTCAGGATGGTGGCAGAGGCTTTACTTATGGCAGTTCCCTATGTAGTCCTCCGCAGTTTCTGCGGAGGATTTCACTTAAAAAGTATTAAATTGTGTCTTGTAGTTTCTACATTGTCATATCTTGCAATATTCTCAATCGGCGTTTTTGTATCATGCGATATATTTTATTATGTTACAGCAGTTATAAGCGCTGTATCCATTGATGTGTTGAGTCCAATTGTATCCCCTGATAAGAAGATAGACTCCGGCAGAATTATACATTTTAAATTAACAGCAATTATTTTGTCCACGATTATTTTAATTGTGGTATTTGTACTTTTTATTATGCATATAGGGTATTTTTCAAGGTTTCTTACGTTGGGAATGCTGCTTACTGCATCGTTACAATGGCCGTGTATAGGAGGCTCACATATTATTGACTGATTTACTAAAAAAATGTATAATTATTTAGTGATTTTTGGGATAATTAACGATTAAGGACAAAGTAATGATGGACGTAATTATAATGTCATATTTCCTGGAGGCTTTGGTAACGGTTATATTTGCAAGGTGTATGTATATACCAAGGTTTAAGCTTCCGATTCGTATATTGATATATATTATTTTATATGGGTGTGCCACGCTTACCCATTCGGATAATTCCATGCTTAACGCATTTGCGGATGTTATGGCAGGGGTACTGGTATTCGGGTTTGCATATTCCGGGGATCCGGCAGACTCTTTTTTTAACGCTACAGTACTTGTTGCCGTTAATTTTTTATGTGAACTGGAAATTGCTAATATAGCTAATCACTTTCATATAGGCTTTTTGAATGAAGTGTATAGCAGTAATCTGAGATTTTTATTGCTTCTGGCAAGAGCTGTTCTCTTTTTGGTTGCAATGGTAATTGTATATTTCCAGAAAAAGAGGAAACAGTCTGAAAAAGTCGAAATAGAAGGATTTCTTGCGACCGGAATTGTGTTATGTATATTGGTATTATATGCGGCTCTTACCAAGGTTTTGATGATAATTCCTGATATTGATAATGGAGGCTTGCTGGTCTTTATTGCACTGTTGATTTCTTCGATAGTGTTGATTCTTACCATGTCATTGCTCTCATTGGCAAATAAGAGGAATGAAGAGCTCAGAATGGCACAGCTTACAATTCAGAAACGTGAAGGCGATGAAGTGCTTTTAAAAACTGCTTCGGAAAAGGACGAGAAGATGAGAATTCTCATCCATGATATGAAAAAGCATTTTCAGACGCTTAAGCTTATGAATGAATACGGTGAAGTGGACAAGGTTAATAAATATCTGGATAACCTGTTGGAAGATTCGGATGTGAAGTCCGTAGAGGATATTTCCAACAATACTTTTCTGGGTGCGATTCTTTACAGATATACATTAAAGGCCAAAGAAAAGAATATAAGAATGAACTGCGATATAAGGGATAAGTGTATTGAAGGCATTGATGAAATGACCATTACTACGATACTATATAACCTGCTTGATAACGCAATAGAGAATTGTGGAGGCGAGTCTCCTTTTATAAATATATCTATTCAGAAAAAAAATGACAGTTATGTTAATATAAATATATTGAACAGAAGCATAAAGAAACCTGTCCAGAATAAATATGGGGACTTTATTTCAGACAAACCGGATAAAACAATGCATGGTCTTGGGCTTAAGAGCATTAAGAGTACGATTAAGAAAAACGGCGGAGAATTTTCAGCTTATTATAGTCCTGAAGATAAGGTCTTTCATGCAGTTGTAATATTGTATGTGGAGAAATAATATGAGAGTAATAATATGTGATGATGACGAATACATAAGACAGAGATTACATGATAATATCAGACTGGCTTTCAAAAGTATGAGAAAAAGCGGTTATCAGGGATTGCTGGAATGTGACGAATATGACAACGGAAAAGATTTGTTAGAAGATGAAGGCGAAAAGGATCTTGTTTTTCTTGATATAGAAATGCCGGGGGCTGATGGGATTAGTGTCGGCAGAGCATTAAAGCAGGCTGATTCCGATGTGCTTATAGCATATGTAACGTCACATACTGAATTTCTGGATGATGCGATGAGCTTTTGTGTATTCAGATATATATCTAAACCATTGAATCAGGAACGTATTGTAAAATGTATATGTGATGCATTTAATATTCTGTGTAAGAGAAGAATTAATGTTGTGATTGATGAGGGGAATTGTGTGTACCGCAAAGTTAATACATATAATATCGTTATGGTTGAGAAAGATTCAAGAAGACTGAAACTATATATGAAGAATGGCGAAGTAATAAGGGTTATGGGAACAATTAATGATTTTCTGATAGGACTGAATCCGCTTATGTTTGTAATGTGCCATCGGAGTTTCATAATCAATCTTAAGTATGTATCAAGGATTGACAAAAACACAGTGTATCTTTGCGGCGATAAATACGTAGCATATTTATCAAGAAACAGATATACAAGTATTAAAGAGGCATTTATAAATTATGTGGAAAAATCCATATGATGTTACTATAGTAAAATATTTTTAGAAACGAGGTAGATAAAATGATAGTTTCGGATAGTGTTAAATATATAGGCGTTGATGATACTGACATAGATTTGTTTGAGAGCCAGTATCCGGTACCTGATGGTGTTTCATATAATTCCTACGTAATTTTAGATGATAAAATTGCAGTTATGGATACTGTTGATGAAAGAAAGACAGATGAGTGGTTTAGTAATCTTACAGAAGTTCTTGAAGACAGACATCCGGACTATCTTGTGATATCCCATCTGGAACCTGATCATTCGTCCAATATTGAAAGACTTGCAGTCAGATATCCTGATATGAAGCTTGTAGGCAATGCCAAGACATTTCAGATGCTTCCCCAGTTTTTTGACATGGATTTTTCAGAAAGAAGCATTGTCGTAAAAGAAGGAGAAGAACTTTCACTGGGAACACATAAATTAGTCTTTTACATGGCACCGATGGTTCACTGGCCTGAGGTAATGGTCACATACGAAGCAACCGAGAAAATTCTATTTTCGGCTGATGGTTTCGGCAAATTCGGAGCGATAGAACTTACCAAGGATAAAGACTGGGCTTGTGAAGCAAGAAGGTATTATTTTAACATAGTAGGCAAATACGGCGGACCTGTACAGCAGCTCTTAAAAAAAGCAGCAGGACTTGATGTCAATATGATATGCCCGCTTCACGGACCTGTACTTAAAGATAATCTTGGATATTACATAGGACTTTATGATATATGGAGCAGATATGAACCTGAAAATAAAGGCGTATTGATAGCTTATGCGTCCATTCATGGTAATACGGCTAAGGCTGCATATGAACTTGCCGATATGCTTAAAAAAGCAGGTGAAGATAAGGTTGTAGTAAGTGATTTATCAAGAGAAGATATGGCAGAGGTAATTGAAGATGCTTTCAGATATGACAGAATGATTCTTTGTGCCGCAAGTTATGACGGAGGGGTGTTCCCTTGCATGCAGGATTTCCTTTTACACCTGCAGTCAAGGGCTTATCAGAACAGAACTGTGGGAATGGTTGAGAACGGTTCCTGGGCACCATGCGCGGCAAGAGTGATGAGAAACATTGTTGATACCTTCAAAAATATTACAGTGGTTGAACCTGTTGTAACGATTAAGTCCACGGTTAAGGAAAGTGATAAAGCGGCACTTTCTATTCTTGCGCAGGTAATATATGAAGCTGCTGATAAAACAGTTGAATAAAATAATAAAAAAGGATATAATCATAGGAGCAGTCAATAAATGCTGCGGGCGGATATGGCGGAATTGGCAGACGCGCTAGATTTAGGTTCTAGTGGTAACACCCGTGCAGGTTCAACTCCTGTTATCCGCATTGCGAAGAGTACCGGAAATGGGATTTCCCGGTACTTTTTTTGTAAATGTAAACGGAGGGCATATTATGGATTATACTGACGTTATAATTATAAAAGGTCCGGTGGAAACACTGTCTTTTTTTTCGGAGAGACTGGCGGAGACGTTTTATACGGAATTAAATAAAAACGTAATTGCATGGGATATGAAAAAACCTCTTGAGAGCAGGCACTTTATTGAAAACATAAGAGAAAAGGCTGTACTTATAACTTTTAATTTTATCGGACTAAGCGGGGAGAGCCAGTTTATGGCTGAGGGAACAGATGGTAAAGAGACTTCTGTCTGGGATTATTATGGTATTAAAAAAGTCTGCATCATGGTTGACCATCCTCTTTATTACAGGGACCAGCTGGAAATGATTAATGATTGTATGCTGTATTGTATTGACAGGCAGCATGTGGATTTTATAAGAAGATATTATCCAGGTAAGAAGGTTGATTTTTTACCTCTTGCGGGAACTTCCCTTGGCGAAGGTGGGCAAAAAATGGATATTGATGTATTTTTTGCGGGTAATTATGTGAATATCAAACCGCTTGAAGACAGGATAAATATGCTGGATAAGGACAACAGGGAATTTTGTTATTCAATGATTGAGGATTTAAAGACCAATACAGGCAAAGGAATAGATGAAGTAATTGAGGAGCATGTAAGAGCAGATATACCTGATATTACAAGAGAAGATATGCTTATGGTTACCAATAAGATGATGGTAATTGACTTGTATATAAGGTCATATTTCAGGCGAAAGATTATATGTAATCTTGCGGAAAATGGAATTAAGGTACATATTATCGGGAAGGACTGGGAAAAAGCCGGATGTAAGAAACCTGAAAATCTGGTTCTGCTAGGACAAAGGGATTCTTTGGAATGCCTCAGATATATGAAAAGAAGCAAAGTATCGGTAAATATTATGCCTTGGTTTAAAGACGGCGTTCATGACAGATTTTTTAATGGCATGGCACAGGGCTCAGTTGTGGTATCTGACAGTTCCCTCTATATAGATGAGATAGCAAAAGATGGTGTAGAATATCTAAGATTCAGTCTTGATAATATACAGGAGATTCCTGACATAGTAAACAGTGCAGTACATAGGGAAGACATTGCAAAACGGGGGCATACGCTTGTATGCAGCGGCCATCTGTGGAGACACAGGGCAGTGGAAATTGATAATAATCTTAAAAAATATCATTGACAATACAGGTGCCCTATGGTAATTTATAAGAAATAAATTGAACACTTTAAACCGTTGAAGTGGAGATAACGTTAGTTGTTGCACACACAGAGAGCCTGGGATGGTGAGAGCCGGGTTGAACGCAGATTATCAAATGGACCACTGAGGGCATAGTGAACAGCTAAGGGCTTAGTATTCTATGACGTAGGGCATACGTTAGTTGCCTGGGATATGTTGGTATCTCGAAGAGAGCACATTTTATGTGAATCAAGGTGGCACCGCGGATTGAATATTCGCCCTTGACAATATTAATGATATTGTCAGGGGCTTTTTTATTGCTTCCTGACAGGAAAGAGAGGAAAATATGTATCCGACACCGGAGGAAGCTAAGAAGATTATTGCAGCAGGCGATTACAAGAGAATTCCTGTAACCATGGAACTTAATTCCGATATGGTAACACCTGTTATGGCAGTGAAAAGACTTAAGAAAGTAAGTCATCACTGTTTTATGTTAGAAAGCGCTGAGGCAGATAAGAAGTGGGGAAGATATACTTTTTTGGGATTCGACCCTACACTTGAACTTACCTGTCAGGATGGAGTTTTAAAAATAAAAAGCGGATTTGAGATTACCGAAAAAGTGACCCATCCGATGGAATATATAAGAAAAATCATCAAAGACAATAAAACACCTGTACTTGAAGGACTTCCACCTTTTGCAGGCGGACTGGTAGGATATTTTTCTTACGATTATATAAAATACAGTGAGCCTTCATTAAAGTTAAGCGCTAAGGACGAGGAATCCTTTAAGGACGTTGACCTTATGCTTTTTGACAAAATAATATGTTTTGATAATTACAGACAGAAAATAATACTGATTGTGAATGTCAGAACAGAGAATTTTGACACCTCTTATAATAAAGGGGTAATGGAACTTGAAAATATGAAGAAACTGCTGCTTGAGGGTGAAATGGAAGAAAACAGGCCATTGCAGCTTAAAAGTGATTTCAGGTATCTTTTTGACAAAGAACAGTATTGTGAAATGGTCAAGAAGGGCAAAAGACATATTTTTGAAGGTGACATATTTCAGATTGTCCTTTCAAACAGGGTTGAGGCAGATATTGAAGGAAGTCTTTTTGACACTTACAGGGTACTAAGAACCACCAACCCATCGCCCTATATGTTTTATTTTTCAAGTGATGATGTGGAAATCGCAGGTGCGTCACCGGAGACCCTTGTAAAACTTGAAAACGGAGAGCTTCATACTTTTCCTCTTGCAGGAACAAGAAAAAGAGGGGCGGATACAGAAGAAGATTTAAGACTTGAAAAAGAACTTCTGCAGGACGAAAAAGAACTTGCCGAACACAATATGCTTGTTGACCTGGGAAGAAACGATATAGGCAGAATAAGCAGAATCGGTTCTGTTGAAGTTGAAAGATATATGGAGATACAAAGATACTCCCATGTAATGCACATCGGTTCAACGGTAAGAGGTATCATAAGAGATGATATGGATGCTTTAAATGCAGTGGATTCAATACTGCCTGCGGGAACGCTTTCCGGGGCACCGAAACTTAAGGCCTGCGAGCTTATATGTGAGCTTGAAAATAATAAAAGAGGAATTTATGGCGGTGCCATAGGTTACATAGATTTCACAGGAAATCTTGATACATGTATTGCGATAAGACTGGCATTTGCCAAAAACGGAAAAGTGTTTGTAAGGTCGGGAGCAGGAATTGTTGCCGATTCGGTTCCCGAAAATGAATTTGAAGAATGCATTAATAAAGCTAAGGCTGTAATGAATGCTTTAAAAGAAGCAGAGGGAGGAATTGACAATGATATTACTTGTAGATAATTATGACAGCTTTTCCTATAATTTATACCAGCTTACAGGCGAGATTGAACCTGATATAAAGGTTATAAGAAATGATGAAATGACTGTAAAAGAAATTAAATTATTAAATCCCGATTTAATAATTATATCGCCGGGACCGGGAAGACCTGAAAATGCCGGAATATGTATAGATATTATTAAATATTTTGCAGGCAGAATACCAATTCTTGGCGTATGCCTCGGACATCAGGCAATATGCAAAGCCTTCGGTGCAACGGTATCTTATGCAAAAGAACTTATGCACGGTAAAACTTCCGTTATAAATGCAGATACGGATTCGGTGATTTTTAAAGGACTTGATAATAAAATATCTGTTGCAAGATATCATTCTTTAGCGGCCGTTAAAGAAACCCTGCCTGACTGCCTTAAGATAACGGCAGAAACGGATGACGGAGAGATAATGGCGGTAGAGCATAAAGAGTATCCGGTATACGGCTTGCAATTCCATCCGGAATCCATTCTTACAAAATATGGTAAAAGAATGATGGAAAATTTTATTAACAGCAGGAGATAAGAATTATGATAAATGAAGCAATAATCAAACTTATAAATAAAGAAAATCTTACAGAAGATATGGCAAAAAAAGTAATGGATGAAATTATGTCGGGGGAAACAGATCCCGTATTAATAAGCTCATACCTTACGGCGCTTACAATGAAAGGGGAGACTGTTGAAGAGATAACCGCATCGGCCAAGGGAATGAGAGCAGCAGGAACACACCTTTTAACAGACAAAGAAACCTTTGAAATTGTAGGCACAGGCGGAGACGGCTCCAACTCTTTCAATATTTCTACAACAGCATCTTTTATAATTGCTGCGGCAGGAGTACCGGTAACCAAACACGGCAACAGGGCAGCTTCAAGCAAATCCGGTGCTGCGGATTGCCTTGAGGCACTTGGCGTCAATATTCTTGCAGATGAAAAAGTTAGTAAGAAATGCCTTGATGAAGCGGATATCTGTTTCTTACATGCACAGAAGTATCATTCAGCAATGAAATATGTTGCACCAATCAGAAAAAAGCTGGGGTTCAGAACGGTGTTTAATATCCTTGGACCGCTGACGAATCCTGCCAATGCGTCAATGCAGCTTATGGGTGTTTTTTCCGAAAAGTTTGTAGAAAGCCTTGCACATGTCCTTTACAATCTTGGTGTAAAAAGAGCTATGGTTGTGTACGGTGAAGACGGCATGGACGAGATTTCAGCATCCGCACCTACAAAGGTATGTGAAGTTATGGATGGAGAATTTAAAAGTTATGAAATAACGCCGGAACAGTTTTCGCTTACACGTTGTACCAAGGAAGAACTTACCGGAGGAACAGGAGAAGAGAATGCCGAAATAACCAAAGCTGTCCTTAATGGAGAAAAAAGTGGAAGAAGAACCGCTGTCGTCATTAATGCAGGAGCTGCTTTGTATGTTGCAGGAAAAGCAGAGTCAATCGAATCCGGTATAAGACTGGCGGAAGAATTAATAGATAACGGTGCGGCAATGAGAAAACTTGAACAGTTTGTCAAATTAAGCAACGGGGAGGCATAGAATGATTCTCGACGAAATAGCAGGAAAGACAAAGGAAAGAATAGCAAAGTTAAAAGAAATTATGACCATGGAAGAGCTTGAAAAAAAAGCATTTTCAATGGAAATAAACAATGATTTCCCTTTTGAAAAAGCACTTTCCAAAAAAGGACTGTCTTTTATATGTGAAGTAAAAAAAGCCTCGCCGTCAAAAGGCGTGATAGCAGAGAATTTTCCGTATCTGGAAATAGCAAAAGATTACGAAAATGCCGGGGCAGACGCAATCTCATGTCTTACAGAACCCTTTTATTTTAAAGGAAGCAGCGATTATCTTAAAGATATTGCAAAAGAAGTAAAAATCCCCGTGCTCCGTAAAGATTTTACCGTTGACAGATATATGGTATATGAAGCTAAAATAATGGGTGCTTCTGCAATTCTTTTAATATGCGCCATACTTACGGAGGCTGAGATTAAAGAATATTCAGAACTTGCAGGAGAACTCGGATTGTCGGTGCTTATTGAGGCCCATACGGAAAAAGAAGTTGAAACAGCTCTCAGATACGGCAGAATAATCGGGGTTAATAATAGAAATTTAAAGACTTTTGAAGTGGATATCAACACAAGTCTGAGGCTACGGAATATGGTACCCAAGGATTATCTTTATGTATCGGAAAGCGGAATAAAAAATGCGGAGGATATCAAAAGATTATACGAAAACGGAACTGATGCCGTATTGATAGGAGAAACCCTTATGCGTTCCGCAGATAAGAAAAATACAATAGCAGCATTAAGAGGTATCTGACAATGCAGAAAATAAAAATATGCGGTATAAGGAGAGCAGCAGATATTGAAATCGTCAATAAATACCGCCCCGATTATATAGGGTTTATATTTTATAAAAAATCCAAAAGATACATATCTGAAGCCGATGCAATGGAATTAAGGAAAAGACTTCTGCCGGAAATAAAAACCGTTGGGGTGTTTGTAAATGAAAAGCCTGAAATTGTGGCAGAATACCTCAATGACGGCATAATAGATATTGCGCAGCTTCACGGAACTGAACCGGAGGAGGATATCCTGTTCATAAAGAAGATGACGGGCAGACCTGTAATTAAAGCAGTTTCCGTAGAAACACAATCAGATTGTGAAAAATATAACGAAAGCGGTGCCGACTATATTCTTTTGGATAACGGAAAAGGAGGGACAGGAAAATGTTTTGACTGGAAGCTTATAGGAAATGTGACAAAACCGTTTTTCCTTGCAGGAGGAATTAACGAATCCAATATTGATGAAGCAATTGCTATATCACCTTATGCTGTTGATGTATCAGGCGGAGTTGAAACCGATGGCTTCAAAGATGAGGATAAAATAAGAAAAATAATAAATAAATGCAGAAAGGAATTATAAAATGTCAAAAGGAAGATTTGGTATTCACGGTGGACAGTACATACCCGAAACACTGATGAATGCAATTAATGAATTGGAAGAAGCATACGAACATTATAAAAATGATGAAGAATTTAATAAGGAGCTTGACGGACTTTTAAAAAATTACGCAGGCAGACCTTCAATTCTTTACTATGCCGACAGGATGACAAAAGACCTTGGGGGTGCTAAGATTTATCTTAAAAGAGAGGATCTGAACCATACAGGATCACATAAGTTAAACAACGTTCTCGGACAGGTGTTATTAGCAAAAAAAATGGGTAAAACAAGAGTAATAGCGGAAACCGGAGCAGGCCAGCACGGTGTTGCAACGGCAACGGCAGCAGCACTTTTCGGTATGGAATGTGAAATCTATATGGGAGAAGAAGATACAATAAGACAGGCACTTAATGTATATAGAATGAGACTCCTCGGAGCAAAAGTCCATGCAGTCAAAACAGGTACGGCAACACTTAAGGATGCTGTATCGGAGGCAATGAGAGCATGGACAGAGAGAATAGATGATACCCATTATGTACTCGGTTCTGTTATGGGACCACATCCTTTCCCTACAATAGTTCGTGATTTTCAGGCAGTAATTTCAAAGGAAAGCAAAGCACAGATTCTTGAACTTGAGGGAAGGCTTCCGGATGCCGTACTTGCCTGTGTAGGCGGCGGCTCCAATGCAATCGGTTCTTTCTATAACTACATTGAAGACGAGAGTGTAAGACTTATAGGCTGTGAAGCCGCGGGAAGAGGTATTGATACCAAAGATACTGCAGCCACGATTTCAACAGGTAAACTTGGTATTTTCCACGGAATGAAATCATACTTCTGTCAGGATGATTATGGACAGATTGCACCTGTATATTCTATTTCGGCAGGACTTGATTATCCCGGAGTCGGACCTGAACATGCCGACCTTTATGACAGGGGAAGGGCAGAATATGTTGCAATAACAGATGACGAAGTGGTAAATGCTTTTGAATATTTGTCAAGAACAGAGGGAATTATTCCTGCCATTGAAAGTGCCCATGCGGTTGCATATGCGATTAAACTTGCACCGACAATGGATAAAGACCAGATAATGATTATAACTGTATCAGGCAGAGGCGACAAAGACTGTGCAGCAATAGCAAGATATAGAGGAGAAAATATCTATGAGTAGAATTAGTGACGCATTTAACAATAAAAAAGCATTTATTCCGTTTATTACAAGCGGAGACCCTGATGTTAATACAACAATCAAAGCCGTAAAGGCAATGGCGGAAGCGGGGGCTGACATCATAGAGCTTGGAATACCTTTTTCAGACCCTACGGCAGAGGGACCTGTGATTCAGAAAGCCAATATAAGGGCCCTTAAAAACGGAATTACAACGGATAAAGTTTTTGACATGGTAAAAGAAATCAGAAAGGATGTAAAAATTCCTCTTGTATTTATGACCTATGCGAATGTTGTATTTTCCTATGGTACAGAAAGATTTATGAAAAACTCTGCAGAAGTGGGAATAGACGGCATTATTATTGCCGATGTTCCTTATGAGGAAAAAGAAGAGTTTAATTCGGTAAGCAGCAGATACGGAATTGATTTTATTTCATTAATTGCACCGACAAGCTGTGACAGAATCGGTATGATTGCAAAAGAAGCCGAGGGATTTGTATACTGTGTATCTTCACTTGGAGTAACAGGAACAAGAAGCAAAATAACAACGGACATTTCAAAAATGGTAAAAAGTGTTAAAGAAGCAAAGGATATTCCTTGTGCTGTGGGATTTGGTATTTCAACGCCCGAACAGGCGGCTGAAATGGCAAAATATGCCGACGGCGTTATAGTCGGTTCTGCCATTGTAAATAAATGTGCGGAATATGGAGAAAATTGTATTTCCCACATATATGATTATGTAAAAAGTATGAAAAGTGTGTTAAAATAGAATCATAGTACCATTTGGTTTGGGAGGTGGTTCCTAAATGCAGATTGAAATAGAAATAGATAATTATATTTCGTTTGATACATTTAAGGAAAGAAAGGCAGCAAGAGCCATTATTAAGGATGGCGACAGATTTTTACTTGTCCGCGGACCTGAGGGCGATTTCAAGTTCCCGGGCGGCGGACAGGAAAATGGAGAGAACCTTTCAAAAACACTTTGCAGGGAAGTTATGGAGGAGACCGGTTATGAAATAGCCGGTGGAACTATAAGAGATTTCGGAACCGTAAAGGAGCTCCGTAAAAAGACCGGGACTGTGGTAATGCTGTCCCACTATTTTACCTGCTGTGTTACCGGAAAAAGCGAAGTACATAATGGAGACTACGTTCCTGTCTGGCTTACCCTTAAGGAGGCCTTTGCAATTAATTCCGGCATAAAGGATTACGAAAAGTTTCCGTGGGTATTGAGAGAGAACCATGTTATGGAGTATCTTCTGCATAACAGGCATGTTTGAAGATATTTATTTTTAAGTTAATCGGGAAAATCTAGGAATGGATGGATTGCATATGAGAAGACTTTTTGTACTTGATTCAAAGGATTATGATGATACGCACAGCGTAACCGTGAAAAATACCGTGAGGGCAATCATATGTCGTGACGGCAGATATGCCATGCAGCAGAACCGGGATGGAATATATAAGATTCCCGGTGGCGGTGTGGAGAATAATGAGAGCCTTCTGGATACTTTATGCAGGGAAACTTTAGAGGAAACAGGACTTGTTGTTATAAGGGATTCTGTCAGGGAAATCGGGGATGTGCTGGAGCTGCGCCGTGACCTTTTTGAAGAAGATAACAAATATGAGTGCCGTACTTTTTTTTATTTCTGTGATGTGGAGGAGGGGCAGCAGCATACCCACATGACTTTATCGGAGATAGAAAAAGGGTTCCATCCTGTTTTTGCAAAGCTTGATGATATAATAGAGAACAACCGCAGGCTGGGGAAGGATGTTACCTGCGAGAGAGATACGAGATTTCTTGAAATGCTAAGAGATGGGCGAATCTGATATTATGTTTTTAAAACAGTCATTCAGATAGATAATCTGGGCTGTAGTTGTGATTACACTGTTGATTATCTTTTTTTCAAAAGGAAACTGGACAGGAGATGTTGCGAAATTCGAATTGCCTTCATAGATTTCAGAAAGGGTTTTTTCAAGCTTTGAGCAAAAAAAATCATAGGCAACAGGAAGAGGATATGTTGATTTCTGCAACGAAAATAAAGCGGATATATTTTCCATGGAAAGTACCTGCTTTACGATTACAATAAATATAATGTAAGATATCTGGTCAGGATAGTATTTTTTCCTGACAGGATGGGTAACATACCCTTTTTTTACATAATTGCTTAGCATTGAAGATGTGATTGATATGTCAATTATTGAAAGTACGTTATTGATATAGCTGACGGTCTGCTCAAGATACAGACCGATATCAGGAATTTCTTTATACCTTGGTAATCTGAAATTTTCTGTAATATTATTCATATTTTGAATTAACCTCGTGCGAAAGAACCGGCGTGTTGTAATACCAACATGTTGGTTTTTTTATTTAAACTGACTATAAACATATTAATTATTATATATCCGTTGTTGGGAAAATGCAATGCCGCATCCTATTGACAGAACCATATTAGAGGTTTAATATAACTTATATAAGGTTATTTAAAAACTTATAAAAATAATTTTACAACGATATGAAAGGTTTTTTGAAATGAGAATAGTAACGGACTCTTCAGCAAATATTGTTGATTATAAAGATATGAATTTAGGAGTGGCACCGCTTCATATAATTGTTGGAGATATGGATTATGTAGATGATGATATGGTGGATATCGATGCAATGCAGAAGAAACTGTCTTCATATAAGGGAAAAACATCAACTGCAAGCCCAAGTCCTGAGGAATGGGAAAGGGCATTTGGAAATGATGATATTATATTCTGTATAACAATAACAAGTGGGCTGTCAGGAACTTATAACAGTGCTCTTGCAGCTAAAGGTAAATATGAAAGCGAACACAAGGGAAGCCGTGTTTTTATTATTGATTCATTGTCTACAGGACCGGAGATAGAATTAATTGCAGAAAAGGCTCAGGAACTTATTGGCACAGGAGCTTCACCTGATGAAATTTATAACAGACTTATTGAATATAAAGAGAAGACACATTTGTATTTTTCATTGGCATCGGTCAAAAATTTTGCAAAAAACGGAAGAATTAACCCCGTAGTAGCTACCGGAATTGATTTCTTAGGAATAAAAATTGTTGGAAAGGCAAGCGAAGAGGGAACCCTGCTTCCAATGGACAAGTGCAGAGGTGAGAAAAAGGCATTAAACAAGCTTGTTAATCATCTTAAAAAATGTGGTTATAAAAATGGCAAAATTATCATAGCCCATAATAACAACGAAACAGGAGCAGAAGAATTAAGTAAATTAATTGAGGATGAATTTGGGTTATTTAATGGAAAGATAAATAAGACAAGAGCACTTTGCAGCTATTACGCAGAACCGGGTTCTATACTCATAGGATTTGAAGCATAGCCGTAATATGGTATTAATAAAGGCCTTGCCCCACATGAGAAGGGGACAAGACCTTTATTTTTAATTATTTCTTTCTTTAAGCGCATAAGCAAGATTAATTGCGTGGTCAGAACATCTTTCAAGATCTGTAACAATATCGGAAAAAATAATTCCTGACAAAGCATCACAGTTGGAGTTCATAAGACGTTCAACATGGTTATGAATAAGTTCTTTTTCGTAATTATCAACATTGCTTTCAAGCAGCTCGATTTCATCAAGCTTGCTGTAATCCTCTGTTTCAAAAATATCTATTGAAAGGTAAACCGCATCTATTGTATCTTTAGCCATTGACTTAAGCTCGTCCATGGCAGATTCGGATAGAGAAGCCTTTTTGGAATTCATCTCTTCGATGTACTCAACAATGTTCTCGGCATGGTCTGAAAGTCTTTCAATATCCGTAACGGCAATTGTCATCATTGAAACACGTCGCATGTTTTCCGTAGTCAGGTCAAGTGTCTTTAACTGGAGCATTGCATCAGCGATGGAGTGGTTAAGTATATTGACCGTTTCCTCGTTGTTGCGGACATCTGCGGCTTTATCAGCGTTGTAATCAAAGAAACACTTAATTGCATTGTTAAGGTTGTTGGCAGCGATACGTCCCATACGGCATATCTCACGCTGTGTCTGGTGAAGCGCAACAGATACAGGAATGTTATTAAGCTGGTTCATATACACAAGGGATCTGTCCGAACGTGTTTTGTTCTCCTCCGGGTTGACAGGAATAATCTTTTCCGCAAGACGGATAATAAATTTGGTAAAAGGCAATTCCACAAGAACTGCAATAACAGCAAAAATTGTATGTGTATTCGCAATCTGACGTCCAATATCATTAGGTGAGAGACGGCATATCCAGTCAGTAAGCGGAATAATATTAATAAGCGTTATAAGCAGTATGGCTCGTATGAGGTTGAATAAAAGATTGAGCACTGCCGTTCTTTTACCCTCTCTGTTAGCGGTAAGTCCGGCTAAAAGATTAGGTGTGACAGAACCTATGGCAGCACCTATTACAAGGTATACTGCTGTATTATATGTCAAAATTTCCTGGACTGCAAAAGTCTGGAAAATTACTATTGAAGAAGATGAACTCTGAAGTAAAGCCGTAAATCCCACACCAAAAGCAACTGCAAGAGCTGGATTGTTAAGAGTCGAGATGAAACTGATAAATTCATCTGAATCACTAAGAGGTCCCACGACTTCTTTTATCATTGTGATACCGGCAAACAACATACCGAAGCCCATAATGATTGAGCCGATGTGCTTGACGATTGATTTTTTGAAAAAAAGATACATAACCGCTCCGGCAAAAAGAATGAGCGGTGTGTAAAGGGCAAGGTTAAAAGCCGTAATCTGTGCTGTAATGGTTGTACCGATATTAGCACCCATAATTACTCCGATTGCCTGTGAAAGATTCATCATGCTCGAATTAACAAATCCGATAACCATAACATCGATAGCGGAAGAACTTTGAACGAGGACTGTCATTAACAGACCGGCAAAGACCGCCACAACTTTATTTTTGGTAGCACATTCCAAAATGTTCTGGAGATTATCTCCACATGCGTTCTTTAATCCGGTTGACATAATACTCATACCGAATAGGAAGAGACCCACGCCTCCAAGCAGTTTAAATATGTCTGTAATCTGCATTATTTTTCCTCCGTTGGATTAAGTGCATAAAATGCCATCCCTCCCATCATACACTTTTTTTTTGAAAATGTCATCACTTTGTAAACAAAAAGTAAAATGAATGTAAAAAGTCTGTTTGTTTGACACTGTATTATGCCATGGATTATAATTAAACATATGTGTTTAAAGAGGAAAACTAATGGATACAAAGACAATTGAGAAATTTTTTAATTTTTATAAAAAAGGGATAAGCGACATACAGGCAATTGAGATAAAATTATTGAAATGCTCCTATTCTTTTGAAAAGTGGTCAGATGCCCTAAAGAGTAAATCAGAAATGATAAGGTATATCCATGATGAAAGTAATAAGCATGAGAGAGATTTTCTAAGCCTGAAAGAAGAAAATCTTACGCCGGACATTGCGGATATGATGATAACACATGTGGATTTTTTTATTTCTGAAGGATACAGGGATTACAATGTGACGGCATCGGCACTTAATCTTCTTATAGGATATTATAAGAACCATGAGCCGCTTTACAGGCTTTTTGACTGTTACTATTTTATGGGAGTGACTTTAATGGAAGTCAATGAATATGAGAAAGCCTGCGAGTATTTCAGAAGAGCATTGGAAATCTATCCGGACGTATCTGTGTGTAAGGAGGATTACAGACAGTTCAGGATAATGGCATCATATTATTACAGGCTTGTAGCAGCGGTATGTGACAAAAACGCAGGAGCAAGGACAGTTGTTGAGTATTATAAGACAGCTTTGGATATATGGGTAGAACATCCTCTTGTTAATTTTGTGACAGATAAGAAAAAACAGGGCATAAAAGGCATGCTTAATATGCTTGTGTGTATGTATGTTGAGAAATATATAGAAAAAGGTACTGATCCTGAACAGTGGTTTAAGGATATAATAGAACAGGAGTTTTGTGTACAGGCGGACAGAACAGGCAGTCTGTATGGCGTGGATAACAGGATTTTTGTTGTGTATTATAAGCTCCGTAATATGTCCGGTGCAATTACAAGGGGTGAATATAATATACAGATATGCAAAAAGTATGAATATGAGAAGGTACTGCAGCAGAAGTTTACATATTACACTAAGAATTTTCTGCAGTTGTATGATGATGAGGTCAGTGATGAGGAATATGATGTAAATGACGTAAGTTATATGAACAGGTCATTTACATATATAGATGCACTTATTCCTGAAATGATTAATATATTCAGAAAGAATGATTATATTGATGAACTAATGACATATTACAGTGAATTTCCTGTACTTACCCGTAATTACATAATCGACTACCTTATCGAAAATAATATTAAAAAGATTTTTAGATATACAAAAGATGAAGAAACTGTAATTAATCTCCTTGAAAAAATATTTATGAACAGGCAGATAGTTACCCTTATACATGAGAATATGGTAAGCAGGCTGGCAAGCCTTATAACAGGTTACATCCTTGATGAAGCTCCGTCCATGTTTGTGGGAACATTTGGGATAACTTCCGAATCGGGTGTCAATGTGAACAGGGACAGAATTATGCACTATGCACATAACTCAGGACTGATACATGATATAGGCAAAATTATGTGTACCGACGTGGTTAATCTGCAGTTCAGGAAGATTTGTGATCTTGAATTTGATATTGTTAAGAAACACGCCGGTCGGGGAAGCGAGATGATTAAGTATATACCGGCACTGGCAGAATATAATGATGTGGTTCTTGGACATCATAAGTATTACAATGGAAAAGGCGGATATCCGCAGGAGTTTGACAATACGAAGTCGGAATACCGTATTTTTATCGATATTATAAAATTGTGCGACTGCATTGACACAGCCACAGATGGACTTGGAAGAAATTATGCAAGGACGAAGAAGTTTAAGGATGTGTTAGCCGAATTTGAATTTGGCAAAGGAACAAAATATTCGGACAGGCTTGTGGATTTTATTTCAGGTAACGAAAAACTTAAAAAAGAGATTGAAAGACTTATAAGTATTGAAAGACAGCATGTGTACTATGATATATATTACCATATGGTAAAGCCTGTCATAAAATACAGCAAAAAAGATGAGACATTCATAAGAAAATATGTATATTCAGATGAAGCCGGCGTAGCCGCAATAACTGGCAGAACAGTAGAGGAACAGCATAAAATAGCCTGTACATGTGAGAATAATCTGTATATTTTTACAAACGGTAATAATGAAATTATAGGAAATGTTGTTTTAAGGGAAAAAGACGATACTCTGGATGTCGTTGAATTATTTATAAAAAAAGAACAGCGCAGGTGCGGAAACGGTTCAAAATTCCTGGATGAAATAGAAAAAATGGCAGCGGATGAAGGATTTGCAAGGATAACAATACCTGAAGGAGATAACCGGCATACGCTTGTATTTTGCTATAGACGAGGATATACCAGGAGTGCGGTGCAGGGAGTGATGGAAAAAATATTATGATATACAGATATGCCGAAATTAAAGATTTAGACGAAATCATGGGACTTTACAAAGAAGCCTCGTTAAATGAATGGTGTACATGGGACGACAGTTACCCTGACACCGGTATCTGCAAAAAGGATATAGAGACGAAAAGCCTGCTCTGCCTTGAGGATAATGGCACAATTATAGCGGCAATTTCCTTTGACAGTGATGATGTGGTGGATAATCTAGAACTGTGGAATAAAAAGTACAGGAATAAAGCAAGGGAGCTTGCAAGATTCGTTGTAAAAGACAGTTACAGAAATCAGGGAATTGCCGCAAAAATGATACTTAAGGCGATGACTGTATTAAAAAACAGAGGTTATAAAGCAGTACATTACCTTGTAAGTCCGGATAATCTGAGGGCTGTAAATTCCTATGCAAAACTTGGCTTCACAAAGGCAGGAGAATGTGAACTTTACGGACACCGCTGGCACGCCTATGAAAAAGACCTGTACTATATCGAACGCAGTATAACGGGAGAATTTAAAAGAACTTTATGGAATCCTTTTGTGGAAGCGATAGAAAAATATAAGCTTATAAAAGACGGCGACAGAATCGCGGTATGTATTTCCGGGGGAAAGGATTCAATGCTTTTAGCAAGGATGCTTAAAATGGCAAAGGATTACAGGCTGTACGATTTTTCGCCGGAGTACATAATGATGAATCCGGGATATATGGAAAGAGATATGAAACAGATGGAGTTCAATAATCTGCTTTTTGATATTCCGGTCTCGTATTTTAATACAAATGTATTTGATGATGTGGATGAAATAGGCAAAAATCCATGCTTTTTCTGCTCAAGAATGAGAAGAGGACATCTTTACAGAAAGGCAAAAGAGCTTGGCTGCAATAAAATAGCCCTTGGACATCATTACGATGACGTGATAGAAACCACTCTTATGAGTATGCTTTACGGTGCGCAGGCAAGAACAATGCTTCCGGTTATCAAAAGCGATAACATTGAAGATATGAAGCTTATAAGACCCATGTATCTTATAAGAGAAGATGATATTAATTTATGGAAAAACAGGAATAATCTGAATTTTGTTAAATGTGCATGCAGACTTAATACAAAAGACGGCGGAGAGGATACAATACGCCTCAGAATCAAGAAATTAATTCGTGATTTAACAAATGAAAACTCTGCCGTTCCCGCCAATATATTCGGAAGCATGTCAGGCATAGACCTTGAACATGTGCTTAGTTATAAAATTGACGGTGTTACACACAGCATACTTGATGATATGTAGGTTAAGGTAACCTGCTGAGTGTGCTGTTGTGGTATTTTGTACTGTTACTCACATCCTCTCCGAACCATTCAGGCGGAATATAACCGAGAGCTTCTTCTTCGGAAGCAAACTCAACTTCAGCAAGTAGAAGTCCGTCGAATTTTCCCTCAAAAACATCAAGCTCAATGGTAAGATTATCTTTTTCGGGAATTTCATAACGGGTTTTGGTTATGATATTACCATCGGCCTTGGCAAGAAGATGTCCGTAGGCTTCTTTAGTGAGAGGAAGATTGTACTCCTCACGGACTATCATGCCCTTTGACTTATATGTCAGGTAGTAGTCATCATTATCGCGGCGCACCCTGACAACAGGGTCGGTGCAAAGATATGCCTGCTCAATTTTTCTCGCTTTATATGAAGTAAGATTATCAGGTAATTTTTTTATTAAAAATTTTCTTTCGATTTCCATTGAAGATACCTCCCATAAGTATTAAAATACCATAATATAGATAAAATAACCATAGGAAGGATAAATATAAATATGAAAATTTATGCGTATCTTGCAGACGGATTTGAGACAGTTGAGGCACTTGGAGTAATTGATATTTTAAGAAGAGCCAAGCTTGACGTAGTAACTGTTTCCGTAGGAACTTCAAAAAGTGTAATGACATCACATAACATAGAAGTGAAAGCGGATATTATGTTTGATGAATCAGACTATACGGACGGAGATATGATTTTTCTGCCGGGCGGAGGAAACGGCACCAAAAATCTTCTTGCCCACGAAGGACTGAAAAAAGTAATTCTGGATTATTATGACCGTGACAAATACATTGCAGCAATATGTGCGGCTCCAAGTATTCTCGGACACTATGGTCTTTTAAAAGGAAAAAAAGCAACCTGTTTTCCGGGATTTGAGTCAGAACTTATCGGCGCTGATTACAGAGGTGACGGAGTAGTTGTTGACGGCAAAATCATAACTGCAAGAGGAATGGGCAAAACCATTGACCTGGGACTTAAACTTTTAGAGATTCTTGACGGCAACGAAACGGCAGTAAGAATCGGTAACGCAATCCAATATCTGGTATAATATTCTCATTGCCTTTGTACATAATAATACCACAACAGAAAACAACTGTTGTATAGATTATTATATTTTGCGGAGGTAACATGACATGAATAAGTCAAGTAGCAGAATGACAGTTCCATCGGCTAAGGGTGCCATGGACAAGTTTAAAATGGAAGTAGCAAACGAATTAGGTGTTGACCTTAAGGAAGGCTATAACGGAGATTTAACTTCAAAAGAAGCCGGTTCCGTAGGTGGAGAAATGGTTCGTAAAATGATTAAGAAACAGGAAGAGCAGATGTCAGAGAAGTAATCTCTGGTAATATAAAAAGGCAGCAGCCTTTTTGACAAACAGCGCCGGTTATATGATAATAACCGGCGCTGTTTAATGATTAGAGATATTATTGATAAAAATTATGCGTCTGCGGGAATTGAAATAAATCTTTTTATATGATATTCTTCAAGCAGTTAGTTATAACTAACCAAAATGCGAAAAGTCAGGAGATAGAACTATGGAAAAGATTTATGTAATTTATTGGTCAATGTCAGGAAATACACAGGCAATGGCAGAAGCAATAGCAAAAGGAATTAATGATTCGGGAAAAGAAGCTGTAGTACAGTATGTATCCGAAGCATCTGTTTCAGAATTACAGGATGCAAAAGTATTCGCTCTCGGATGTCCTGCAATGGGAGCTGAGGTACTTGAAGAAGGAGAGATGGAACCATTTGTAAGCGAAGTAGAAGGAATTGCGGCAGGCAAAAAGATTGCTCTTTTCGGTTCATACGGATGGGGCGACGGACAGTGGATGAGAGACTGGGAAGAAAGAATGAGCGGATGCGGTGCGGCAATCATAAACGGTGCCGGTTTAATCTGTCATGAAACACCTGATGATGCAATGATTTCTGAATGTGAAAATCTCGGAAAACAGATTGCAGCAGAATAAAAGAAATTTAAGGGAGCAACATTTTGAACCGTAATCTTGAAAAAGAAATAATATCTTACTGTGCACCCACACTGGCGGGTATGAAATGCGGAAGCCTGTTCCGTTATTATTGCAAAAAAGAACAGGGAATCAAAGATATCAGGGATGTAAATTATAAGCTTAACGTAAAAGGAATATATATCGTTCCTCTGAAATGGGAAGAAGAAGCTGTTCTTATATATGTATTCAGGTGTAGGATGCTTATAGAGATGCTTGAAAGTGAAAATAATAATAATTTATTGAAAAAGTATGGTTATGAGAACCCACAGATGGGCTTATGTATCAGAAATCTCAGGATAAGAATTAACAGCAGCAAAACCTTTCCTCACGAAATAGGACTTTTTCTTGGATATCCGGTTGAAGATGTAAAAGGCTTCATCGAGAACAAAGGAGAAAACTGTGTAAAATGCGGAGCATGGAAGGTATATTGTAATCCGGAAGAAAAGATGCACTTTTTCTGCAAGATGAAACGATGCACAGAAGCGTATATGAGATTCTTCAACAATGGGATGGAAATATCGAAAATGACAGTGTAAAACATATTTATGTTTCATAGAGAAATAGCTGTAAAAGGTAACACTTACCGGTGTAATATCTTTTACAGCTATATTTTTTTACATAAAGAATTTCAAATAGTAGTACGGCATAAAAAGCTTCTGCACATATTTTATGGCAGGGATGTATATATCCGCATTAATGAATACCGGGCAGAATACAAGGGAGCAAAGCAAAATTACAGGAATACAGGCACTTAGTATTTTGCTTTTTCTTACCACGCTGATAAGAATAAAACAAAAGACTGTAATTAATATAATGTAGATTAACATTCCACATAATTCTTTTCCAGGGGCAGCAGCATTTCCTGAAATAAAAATCGTCAGCACTTCGCAGATACCGAATAATACCGTTGGTATCATAATATACATAAAACGCACCATTGTACGCATATTTCCGGTTATAGTCTGAAAAATACCGTTCTCATTATCTTTTAGGAACAGTACACATCCGTACATTCCCGAAAGAAATACAAGAATTGAAAGAATACCTCTTACAGGGAAAGTAAAAGAAGCATTTTTAATATCGGATTCTATTTTTCTGCCTGTTCCGTATTCTTCATATATAATATGGATTGTTTCATCACTTGCCAGATATTTTTCATAATATTTAAAAGCTTCGGAGGTGTAGTCACCTTTAGGAAAAATATCAGAGGTGCTCATATAGTTATCCATAAGGTAATAGCCATATAGCCTTATCAACTCGGCATATACCAACTCATTAATTGCAGGCTGGAGAGAAGAAGCAGGCAGGATATATGAAGTAATACATCCCTTGGCATCCTCCTCAGAAGAAAGTTTATATTTAATATCCGCAGGTATGACATAACCACAGATTATATCCTCCGCAGTAACGCTTTTACGCATTGATTCCAAATCATCAAAACGTACAAAACGGATCGAATCGTGTCCCGCTACAAGATTATCGACGATTTCGCCGGCAAAGTCATCTTCAGAAGTCCCTTCAACATAAAGCCCTGCAATATATCCGCTTTCTTTTTCCTTTTCAGGAACAAGGGAAATAATAAATGCCGTTACGGGTATAAGCACAAGCATGACTATTAGAAAAGGATTTTTAAACTGTCTTTTTATAAGAATCCATAACCATGTAAAAAATTTTTTCATAACGCTTACCTCTCCCCCTTTCTTAAATATGTAAGACCGATGGAGCCGGCGAAAAATACGGTACCATAGAGCAATACATATTTCATTGATGAATAGTTATTTCCGTTGGTTACTATGGTCTCAAAAACATTGCACCAATGTTTTAGCGGCAGGTAGTTACCTATAGTCGCAACTGTCCCGGGCAGGAATACCGCCGGAAGTATACGTCCGCAGGCGTAGGTCATTACAACCGCCATAAGGAATATAAGCAGGGTGCTTATCAGCCCACAGTCGGATAAAAGACATATAAACATTATAAATGCCATCACGCTGAATATTACCGCTATAAATGCGAAAATCCCCGAAGGGGAAACTACAAAGTGTCCTTTATTAATAACAGTCGCGGCGGCAATTGTAATTATGGAAAATAACAGTGAAAAAGTAATTCCGACGCCAATGTACTGGCTCGTTCTTATATAGCCTTTTGAAATACCGTTGATTTTCATAGAGTGGAGTACCGCCTCTGAGTTTTCGTTGAAAATTCCCGCAATCGACAATCCTGATAAGATGACAAGCAGCAGGATAACGGTTGCAAAATAATAATTTATGGTGCTTACACCTGTGCTTGTAATAACAACAGGGGTGTAAAAACGTGACCTTACAAGAGCGAGGTCAATATTAACGTCATTGAGGTAGTCCTCGGCTTCGGTTAATACGTCATTGCCCATGTTGTGGGCAAGTACAACGTCCGTTACGGCATATATGGCTGACTGGACATAAGCTAAGGATTTAACCCCTGCATCAACAACAGACGTAAAAATTGTGGATTCAATTCCGGCATTAGGGGGCAGATATACATTGGCTGGAATATTGGTGCCGTTAAGGATACCGCCGATAAAACCTGACGGAATGACAACAACGGCAGCAGCCCTGCCCTTTTCAAGAGCATCAAAAGCCGCTTCTTTACTTTCTGACAGATGACATGTGGCTATTGAGGCAATACTGTCCATATTGGTATATATCTGAAATGCCATAAGAAGGGTTGTATCATCAGGAGGGATAACAATTTCTATGTTGGCATTTACTTTTTTTGCATCCGTGCTCATTATTTTGCTGCCGCAGAAACCTACCGAGATAACAACCAAGGCAAGAATCACCGTTGAAAAAAGAATGCGTGGCAATACCCTTAGGGAAGCTTTAAGCTGGAATAACAGGAATAAAAGATGCTTTTTCATTTAACCATCCTTTCCATTATCGAAGAAAGGGAGCAACTGCCGTTTAATGATTCAAGGACTCCGTTTTTCATAAGGTACATTTTAGTACAGACAGAAAGCTCACATTCTTCATGACTTGATATAATAATCGTTCCGCCGCCTGCAATATATTTTTTCATATAGGTTACAATGTCATTTTTGGCAATAATGTCAAGGGAAGCTCCCGGTTCATCCATAATCAGTATCTGCGGATCAGTGGCCAAAGCACAGGCAATGCTGAGCCTTTTCTTCATGCCTCCGGAAAGATTTGCTACCTTCGATTTAATGAAAGAATCAATTTTAAAATCTTTTATAATCCCAGATTCGATGTCCTGCTTCAGGTTACGGCTGCTGTCGCAGTACCATAATTTAAGGTTATCCATTACCGTAAGGTTTGCAAAAAGTGGATTGTCCTGTGGAACATAACCTATATATTTCTGAAAAAACCTGTGATTGGCAAGGGGGTTGTTACCATCGTATGTAATTGTTCCGCCATTGGGCTTAAGTCCGCCCTGCAGAATCTTGAGCAATGTGGACTTACCGCATCCGTTTGCTCCCACAATACCGATACAGTCTCCTTTTTCTGCCGTAAAATTAATATCGGTAAGAACCTGCTTTCTGCCGTATTTCTTACTGATGTCAGTTACTTCAATAAACGCCATTTCCTATTCTCCTGTTATGTGAAGAAAATCTTCACAAAATTCAATTCAGTATGTGTATTTTATCATATACACACATGACTTGTAAAATATTACTTGACAAATTTCGACCGGAAATACTATACTTAAGCCATAATTATGAATGGGCATACCCGCAGAAATGTGGGGTCGCAAAGCTAGGGGTCTAAGGGGATTTATATTTCTATGATAGCTCGGCTGCAACATAAATTGTTGCAGTCTTTTTTTGCGTTGTGAAAGGGATAGGTGGATAGTATTTTGAAGGAAAAAGAGGAAAGTATTCCAAAATTACAGACATTCAAGTTAAAGGGACGGACAGTATTTTCTTATGAGGATATCCGTATAGAGAATAAAGATAACGGTGTATTCATTCTGGACATGTGGAACAGGTGTGATGAAAAGAACATAGATATATTCCCGGTTAAGTACGTTGAGTGCAGAAGTCTGCAGGAAATGTATATACTCAAGACAGATAATATCATTATGGGAAGGGGAGTGGATTTATGTTAAAGATTGGGTGCAAGGATTCTTATAATGTTTTGCATATTAATAACGAGATAGGGCAATATGTTATCGGCGGGGCAGGAACATATATGAACGAAATGTACCGCTACAGGGACAGTAATGAAGGATTTGTACATATTACGTCAGACGGTGCTGATATTGACACGGAGTATTATCCCGGTAGGGAAGATATTTTTGTTATGTCTGAGGAGGAAACTTACAAACTAAATCAGATTGACTGCGGGATTATCGTAATACAGTTTTATGAATTTGCGGATATTATTACGGAGGACCTGCTTAAAAACAGAAAGCTTGTATATGTAATCCATTCCGTTCCCACGCCGGAGCCTATGCCTTATTGGGATGCTTTTGGCGGAAATGATGATGTCAGGAATAAATTCGGGAAGTTATGCAGAATGGCGGATGTTCTGGTATGTGTATCAGATGCCGAACGTAAAAAACTTATATCCATATATCCGGAGTGTGAGGACAAAATAAGAGTTATATACAACGGAATTACATATGATGACAACAGAATAGTTTTTAATCGTAATTACAGAAACAGCCGTAAAAAATACGGTTTTATTGGCAGGACCGATTACAGAAAAGGTCTTATTGAGTGCATACAGACATTCAAGGATATGGATGCGGAATTGCATATAGCCTGTCCTAAAAATGACACTGAATATGTCCGAAGAATTTTAGAGTATATAGATGCGGCAGATATGAGAGATAAGGTTATTTTTCATGGGTGGTGCACAGGTGAAAGAAAAAAGAATTTTTATAAAATGACAGATGCCTTAATAATTCCGTCATTGTACGAACCGTTCGGGTATGTTGCCCTTGAAGCTATGACGGAAGGAACTCCGGTTATAAGCAGCAACAACGGGGGCTTGGATGAAATTCTGGCGGGATATTCCTATAAATATAATCCTTATGCGGATAATGAACTGGAAGAAACCATTGAGCGGTTTATGAAAGATGATGTGAAATTTATAGATGAACAGATGGATATACTTATCGGCAACTTAAAGATGTTTACAGCAAAAAGAATGACAGATGAGTATCACAGACTATGGAGGGAATTAAGTGAGGATAGTATTTAAAGATGAAGCTTTTGGTGAAGTAAAGGAAATATCAATAATTATAGTGATTAACAACAGAGTTCTCACAAGAAAAATGGTAAGAGCAGGTAATTGCTGGCTGATAGATATGGATATTCCGGACGGAGAACATATGTATAAATATGTAATAAATGAAAGCCTGAGGTTTAATGACAAAGATGCATATAAATACGTCAGATGGAAAGACGGAGAGGTATGGTCGGTATTAAAGGTTGAGGGCGGACAAGCCGGACAACAAGCTGTTCGTAAGCCTGTTATTACAGGATATTCAATGACACCCGGCGTCAGGTATGGGCAGTATTGCAGCAACCATATTTTTAACAACACATTGGATGAAAAGTATTCAATAAGTGTTGACGTTTCGGAGCTTACAGACATTCATTCTGTTACGGCAATCTGGTACAGGGAGGACGGTAGCGTTTACCACATAGAAGAACAGACAATAGATTGCCCGCAGGATAATTACATATATACGGTTAATGCCGTATTCTGGATAGATATCCCCGCAATACTTTATGATACAGGCAATAACTGGACGGTAGAAATCTATATCGACGGAGCCTTAAAGATAAAAGATTATTTTAAAAATGAGAACAAAGGAGATAAAAGAAATGTCAGATTTAACAGTTTCATCAAAAACAACGCCGTATGGAACCAAGTCAACTGCCGGATGTGGAGGGGTTAGCAGCACTACATCGGGAAGCAGAGTAAGCAGTTCAACGGTAAAAAAGGTAACAGGTTCAAGCACTACATCAGTTACAAAAACCACAGGAGCGATAACCTCAAGCACCACCGCCTCTTACGGAGCAAGCAGTACACAAAGTTCGGTAAGAATAACCTCAAGTACAACGGCAAGCACAACAACGAAGACTACGGGTGTAACGTCGAGCACTACAACAAAAACAGGAAGCACCACCGTTGGAAGTTCTTCGACACCAAGTACAACGGTAAAAAGTACGGGGGCAACGTCGAGTACCACAACGAAGACCACGGGTACAACATCAAGTACAACCCCTAAGACATCGCAGGGCGTATCAAGTACCACGCCGAATATTAACAGAGGAATCTGTTCTGAAACAATAAAGGATATTTCAGGAAAACAAAATATAAAGAGTATCATAAATATTATTAACAGGGATTTAGAAAATTCTGTTAAATACAAGATAAATGATATGATGGATAAAATTATAAGTGTGACGGACAGCGTTAGAGTATTTGATTTTAAAGTGGACAATCCGATGATGTACCTGGAATATTATGCAGATATTAAAGGAACTAAGGGAAACGGACAGATAAGGGCAGAATTTGCACAGGATATATTGGAAATGATGAAACAAGTACCAAGTCTTGACAATGTTGCCGTGAACGCCGGAAAGAGTGGCTGTGCGATAGTCGTCAGAGAAGGTCAGCTATGGATTGAATATACAAATGGTGGGGCAACAACCAAAGTTAATATGGATAAAATGATGTCAGGTATATGTAATGTTGTTTACGAAAACACACAGGTACTCAGTGAAGACAAAAATGGAAAGGTAGAGGCTACTGTCGGAATGGAAATCAATATAATGCTTGATAAGTCGACCTCAACTAAATTTGTTAAAGATTATGATGTGGCATATAATACATATTTGAAAAATTATGCGGAGGCACAAGCAGAGGCTGAAGCCAATCGTCACAGTGGAAGAGTATTTAATCCGGAAAATGCTAAGGAATATGGTGAAATTTCAAAATGGGATTGGATAAAGGGGCAGTTAAAGGAACATAAAAGTGAGATAATAGATGCAGGTATAGTGGCATTGGTAGGAGTTGCTGCATATTATTTAGGTCCATTTGGAGCGGGTTTTGTAGGAACAGCAGGAAGTTTTATAAAATAACGGTTAATTTGGAGATGATGAGATGAAAAAGATAATCAAAAAAATTTTGTTAGCAGTGATATTAAACGTAGCATTTTTTTCGCTAACAGGCTGTGGCAAGTCATACGAAAAGAAGATAGAAGAAAAATACGGAATAGAAATTGAAGGTGCCGACAATGATACTCTGAAAATAATAGATGAGTATTTTTCAAAACTGCCAAAGGGATTTGTGGAGGAACTAAAGAAATATGAAGGAATAGATAACCGCAAGATATTTATAAAGATAAGTGATGAACATAATGAGAATGTGGATTTTTATTCTGATATTGGAAAGGGAGATTATTGGACAATAGGAAATGGTCAATACATGGATATGGGATTAGGATGCTGCACAATGTATTCAATAAAATGTAATGTTGAAACACGTAAGAATACAAATAATTTTTTGTCAGACTGGAATGATTATAATCCGGAAGGATTTGAGTACGGTAATTTGGAAAAGTTTAAAAATAACATGCCGGACAATAGTAATGATGATGAAGATATCTACTTTGTAACTGAACCGTCAATGGAACAGGAGTCATCTGATTGGGCAGATATGTTTTCAAGTATGATAAATTATGATATGCAGGTGATATATGACAGATGTCCTAAAGTGCGTGCAAAAGCAAAATATCTTTGTGAAGAAATAGAGAGAGCATTTGAAACCGTGGATGAGACTGCATATTGGAACAGATACTTTACAGAAACCAAGTGATGTACAGAAGGGAGACGGTAGGATGAAAATTAAAAAAATGATACTGTTTATATTGTTTATAGCAGTAATTTTTTCTTTAACAGGCTGTGGCAAGTCATACAAAGAGAAGATAGAGGAAAGATATGGAATTGAAATTGAAGGCGCAGACAATGATACTCTGAAAATTATAGATGAGTATTTTTTAAAACTGCCAAAAGGATTTGTAAACGAATTGGAAAAATATGAAGGAATAGATGACCGCAAGATATTTATTAAAATAAATGGTGAGAAAGGAATGTATGATTTTTCATCAGATATTGCAAAGGGAGATTATTGGACAATAGGCGCTTCTGATGATATGGATATGGGGTTGGGTTATTGCACTATGTATTCTATATGGTATAACGTCACTAGGAGAAAAGATACTGACGGAATACTGGAAGATTGGGACAGTTACAATCCTGTTGGATTTCAATATGGAGATAGTGACACTTACAGTAAATATGCTTTCAGCGAAAATAATTATGAAAATGCTTATTTCATATCAGATGGTACAATTAATCATAAACTCAGTGATATGGGAGGGTATTTTGCAGTCATGATGAGAGCAGGTAAAAATATTGAATCAATGCTTGAACAATGTCCCAAAATACGTGCAAAGGCAGAATATCTGTGTAAAGAAATAGAACGGGCATTTAATACAGTAGATGAAAACGCATATTGGAATAGCTGCTTTGGGGATATTTGATGGAGGTGTTTGCGGTGAGAAAAACATCAATTACGATAGTTATAATGATAATGACAATAATGTTGTCCGGCTGTGGAAAAAATAAAAGCGAAAAAATAAATGAAAAGGAATTGGAAATAGAACAGAAATACGGAATAGAAATTGAGAAGGTACGTGAAGAAGATTTAAAAGTGATAAGTGAATATTTTGCAAAACTGCCTGACGGTTTTGTTGAAGAATTAAAAACATATCAGGACTATGAAGAATATCAGGACAGAAAGATATACATATATGTAAGCGGAGATGGGGTGACAGATGTTAAAAATGATGTGAGCCGTGGTGATTATTGGATATTAGACAATAACAAAGAAATTGAAGACCAGTTAGCTTATTGTACAATGGAATCGGTATCCTATAACATAAGTTACAGAAAAAAGGGTACAAATTTACTGCATGCATGGAATCGTTATAACCCATCAATATATGATTATAGCGATGATAAGGAATATTTTAAGTATTTATATAATGAAGACAATACTGAAGAAGCATATTTTATCGGGGAAGAGCCTGTGTTATATGCGATGGATGATGAAGCCAGAATATTTGCACTGCTTATGACAGAGGATGAAAAGGGATTTGAAATTCTTGATAAAGCACCAAATATCCGCAAAAAAGCATTTTATATACGTAATATGATGGACTATGCATTTGAAACCGTGGATGAGACTGCATATTGGAACAGATACTTTACAGAAACCAAGTGATGTACAGAAGGGAGACGGTAGGATGAAAATTAAAAAAATGATACTGTTTATATTGTTTATAGCAGTAATTTTTTCTTTAACAGGCTGTGGCAAGTCATACAAAGAGAAGATAGAGGAAAGATATGGAATTGAAATTGAAGGCGCAGACAATGATACTCTGAAAATAATAGATGAGTATTTTGCCAATCTGCCGAAAGGTTTTGTAAAAGAATTGAAGAAATATGAAGGAATAGATGACCGCAAATTACATATAGAAATTGGTGATGAAACAAACTTTTATTCAGATATTGGAAACGGCGATATATGGAATATCAAAAAAGATGAAAATATTAAGTACGCAATGGGATACTTTATGGGATACTCTATCTGTTACAATATATCAACAAGAAAATACAGAAATGGACTTCTTGACGAATGGTATGATTACAACCCTGAAGATTTTAAATATGGGTATAATGAGGATGAATTTTTAAAATATGTTTTAAATAAAGAAAATGAAGAAGCGTATTTTACAACAACAGAAGCATTGAAATCAGATAGGAATGATGCTGCAGAGATATTTGCAATTATTATGGATGATGATGTAGATGCGAGCCCTGTTTTTGAGAAGAATCCTAAACTCCGTGCAAAAGCAAAGTACCTTTGTGATGAAATAAACCGTGCGTTTGAAACGGCTGATGAAACTGCATACTGGAACAGATATTTTGAATAGAAGGAGGTACCTTGATGAAAAAACCATTTATTGCGATAGCGATAATGATAATGGCAATAACATTATCCGGCTGTGGAAAAAATAAAAGCAAAAGATTAAATGAAAGAGAATTGGAAATAGAACAGAAATACGGAATAGAAATTGAAAAGGTTCGTGAAGAAGATTTAAAAGTGATAGATGATTATTTTGCAAAACTGCCTGATGGTTTTGTTAAAGAATTGAAAACATATCAGGATTATGAAGAATATCCGGACAGAAAGATATACATATATGTAAGCGGTGATGGGATAACGGATGTTAAAAATGATTTGAGTCTCGGCGATTATTGGATATTAGATAAAAACAGAGAGATTGATGGGCAGTTAGCTTATTGTACAATGGAATCCGCTTATTACAACATAAAGTACAGAAAAAATCATATGGAGGCAATGTTTAGTATGCCTTTGTTCAATCCGGAGGGATATGATTACAGTGATACCACAGAATATTTTAAGTATTTATATAATGAAGATAATCAGAAAGAAGCGTATTTTATCGGTGATGAACCTGCGTTAGATGATATTGATGATGAAGCAAGAATATTTTCACTGCTTATGACAGAAGATGAAAAAGGTATTGAAATTCTTGATAAAGCACCAAAAATCCGTCAAAAGGCACTTTATATACGTGATGTAATCCAGTTTTCATTTGATACAGTGGCCACAACCGCATATTGGAACAGGCATTTTGCAGGTAAAGAATAACACAAGAGGTATAAAATGAAGCCGATAAAAAAATTAATAATATCAACAATTATAATGGCTTTTATATTAATCATTACAGGATGCAGTAAAAGCAAAGAGACAGATTACTGCCTTGATAAAAAAGAAAAAATAGAGGCAAAGTACGGCATAACCATTTGTTATGGCAAAGATAAAATAAAAGAAAAGAGTGTGTCATCATATAAACTATTGGATAATGAACGTAAGGTTGATGCCATTCTGGATGAGATTGATGACTATTTTTCAAAGCTGCCTGAAGGCTTCATAGAAGAAGTTACGACTTTTGATTCGGATGATGCCACAGAAATTGTAATTTTGATTCTGAAAAAAGATTCTGTGGGAGTCAGCTTTAATGACAGGGAACATGAATACTGGCTTGTAAATGAAAGTGACACGGATATGGACCTGGCAGGAGATATGATGTATTCCATGATGTTTCATGCAAAATATTCTCCGAAACGTGACGGCTTTTTATCAGACTGGAATGATTACAATCCCGATGGATTTACATATGGAAGTAGTAGCAAGAATAAAAAATATCTTTGCAGTAGCAGTAATATTGAAAATGGATATTTCCTGCTGGATGAGACAATGGAAGATCCTATTACCGAAGTACAGTTGTTATTCTCTATGTTGTGGGACGATGAATGTATGGAAAAATACAATGCAATAAATCTGCCCCGTATAGTAGACAAGATGAAGTTTTTATGCAGCGAGATAAGCAGGATATTTGATACAGTGGACGAAACCGCATATTGGAACAGGCATTTTACCAAGAATTATAACGCCTGAATATAGGTAAATACTGCCAACGCCTTTGTTGACATTTAATTTACCGATATGCTATAATATCCGCTGTGTAACCGTCTGTAACTATATAGAACGGATGACGGTAATATTAGGAGGAATTATTTAAGATGAGTTTTACAGTCGAGAATTTAGAAAAGAACATGGCAAAGCTTACAATCACAGTTTCAGCTGATGATTTTGAAAAAGCACTTCAGGAATCTTACATGAAGAATAAGAATAAAATCAGCGTTCCTGGTTTCAGAAAAGGTAAAGTACCTCGTGCAATGATAGAGAAGATGTACGGAGCAGGAATCTTCTATGAAGATGCTGCCAACTATGCTATTCCTTCAGCATATTCAGATGCTGCCGCTGAGTGCGGACTTGATATCGTTTCACAGCCTGAAATTGATATAACACAGATTGAAAAGGGCAAAGATTTTATCTTTACGGCAACAGTTGCAGTTAAGCCTGAAGTAACACTCGGTAAGTACCTTGGCGTTGAAATCGAAAAGGTAGACACAAAAGTAACGGCTGATGATGTTAAGGCAGAACTTGAGAAAGTAAGAGAACAGAATTCAAGACTTCTTGATGTAACAACAAGAGGCGTTAAGGATAAAGACCAGGCAATCATCGACTTTGAAGGTTTCGTTGACGGCGAAGCATTTGAAGGCGGAAAGGGAACAGATTATCCTTTAACAATCGGCTCTCATTCATTTATCGATACATTTGAAGAACAGTTAATCGGAGCTAAGATTGGCAAAGAAGTAGAAGTTAATGTAACATTCCCTGAGAATTACCAGGCAGAGAACCTTGCAGGCAAGGCAGCTACATTCAAGGTAGTTGTTAAGGCAATCAAGGCAAAAGAACTTCCTAAGTTAGATGATGAATTTGCACAGGAAGTATCTGAATTTGATACACTTGCAGATTACAAGGCTGACATTAAGAAGAACTTAACAGAGAAGAAGAAAGAAGCTGCAAAGAGCGAAAGAGAAAGACTTGCAGTAGCTGCAGCAGTTGAAAATGCAACAATGGAAATTCCTGATGCAATGGTTAAGACACAGGTTAACCGTATGATTGAAGACTTTGCACAGAGATTACAGTCACAGGGACTTTCAATGGAACAGTATATGCAGTATGTAGGCGGTTCTCCTGAACAGTTTATGGAGACAATGAAGCCTGAAGCTACAACAAGAATCAAGAACAGCCTTGTACTTGAAGCAGTAGCTGAAGCAGAGAAGATTGAAGTAACAGAAGCAGACATTGATGCAGAGATAGAGAAGATGGCTTCTATGTACAATATGGAAGTTGAAAAAGTTAAAGAATTTATCGGTGATACTGAAAAAGACCAGATTAAGAAAGATCTTGCAGTACAGAAAGCAGCAGAACTCCTTGGAAGCAAGGCTGTTGAGAAAGCACCAAAGAAAGCTGAAGACGAAGAATAATTTTAATCATATTAATCAGATAGAAAGGGGATTTATATGAGTTTAGTACCTTATGTCATTGAACAGACAAGCCGTGGAGAAAGATCTTATGATATTTATTCAAGACTTTTAAAAGACAGAATTATTTTTCTTGGAGAAGAAGTAACCGATGTATCAGCAAATATTGTTGTTGCACAGCTTTTATTCCTTGAAGCAGAAGATCCGGGCAAGGATATCCAGTTATATATCAACAGTCCGGGCGGTTCGGTAACAGCCGGAATGGCAATTTACGATACAATGAATTATATTAAGAGTGACGTATCTACGATTTGTATCGGTATGGCGGCAAGTATGGGAGCCTTCCTTTTATCGGGAGGAACAAAGGGCAAGAGATTTGCACTTCCTAATGCAGAGATAATGATTCATCAGCCAAGTGGCGGTTCAAGAGGTATGGCTTCTGATATGAAAATCGTAGCAGACCAGATTCTTAAGACCAAACAGAAACTCAATGAAATCCTTGCTAAGAATACCGGCAAGCCAATTGATGTGATTGAAAGAGATACTGACAGAGATAATTATATGACAGCACAGGAAGCTCTTGAATATGGTCTCATTGACAGTATTATTGAGAACAGAAAATAATATTGAAGACTCCCGCCTGACAGCGGGAGTTATTCTTGCGTAATAAGTACGCAACAAAATGTATTAAAAATAACAGATTGGGGGACCGAAATGGCCGGAAACAGAGAAGACAAAGGATGTCGTTGTTCTTTTTGTAAAAAAAATCAGAATCAGGTTAGAAAACTTATATCAGGACCCGGTGACGTATTTATCTGTGATGAATGTATAGAAGTCTGCAACGAGATTCTTGCGGAACAGATATATGATGATGAACCATCTAAGGGCACTTTTACGGACATTAATCTGCTTAAGCCTATGGAGATAAAGGCTTTGCTTGATGAATATGTAGTTGGACAGGATAATGCCAAGAAGGTTCTTGCCGTATCTGTATATAATCATTACAAACGAATTATACATAAGGATTCTGTTGTAGATGACGGAGTTGAACTTCAGAAGAGCAATATTCTTATGTTAGGACCAACCGGTTCAGGTAAGACATATCTTGCACAGACGCTTGCAAAGATACTTAATGTACCGTTTGCTATTGCAGATGCGACGACTCTTACAGAGGCCGGATATGTAGGTGAAGATGTAGAAAATATTCTCCTTAAGCTTATACAGGCTGCGGATTATGATATAGATAAAGCCGAAAAAGGTATTATATACATAGACGAGATAGATAAGATTACCAAAAAATCAGAGAATGTCTCAATAACGAGGGATGTATCCGGAGAAGGAGTACAGCAGGCACTCCTTAAGATCCTTGAAGGAACAATGGCTTCGGTTCCACCTCAGGGCGGAAGAAAGCATCCACAGCAGGAACTTATACAGATAGATACAACTAATATTCTCTTTATATGTGGCGGTGCCTTTGACGGATTGGAAAAGATAATTGAGAACCGTATGGATCAGAAGTCAATCGGATTTAATTCCATTATAGCGGATAAGACAGATTTTGAAATCGGAGAATTTTTTGATAAGGTTCTTCCACAGGATCTTGTCAAATTCGGATTAATACCTGAATTTGTAGGACGAATTCCTGTAACCGTGGCACTTGATATGTTGGATGAGGATGCCCTTGTAAAAATCATTACAGAGCCTAAGAATGCCCTTGTTAAACAGTACAGAAAGCTTTTTGAATACGATGAAGTCCAGTTAGAAATCACAGAAGAGGCAGTAAGGGCTATCGCCAAGAAGAGTCTTGAAAGAAAGACAGGCGCGAGAGGACTTCGTTCAATTATGGAAAAAGCAATGATGGATGTTATGTACGAGATTCCGTCAGATGATAATATTTCCAAATGTATAGTAACTGAAAATACTATTACCGGGGACGGCAAACCCGAGATTGAATACCGCAGTACTAAGGTAGATAAATCCGCTGCCAAATCCGCTAGTAGTAAAAATGGAGACAAACATGAATAATGAGGTAATCAGATTACCGCTTATAACTCTAAGAGGAATGACCATATTACCACGTATGGTCATTCGTTTTGATATAAGCAGAAAAAAATCAATAAAAGCCGTTGAATATGCCATGAAGCATGAACGGAGAGTATTCCTTGTTCCGCAGAAAACACCGGAACCGGTTGAACCTAAATTAGATGAAATCTATGAATGCGGAACCGTATGCGAAATCAAGCAGGTAATCAAAATTCCGGGAGGACCTGCACAGGTAACGGTAGAGGGCCTTTATAAAGCATCAGCGGACAAATACGAGCTTGAGAATCCTGAAATTAATTACGCAATGACGACAGAAGTGGATGAATCCGGAGGGTTTGAAGACAACGTAGAAAGAGAAGCATGGCGGAAAGTTGTAATAAAAGCCGTGGAGGATTACTGCAATAGTTCAGGCATAAAATCTGCTAATACCGTAAGACGTTTAAAAACGATAAAAGATGATGCCGGTTTTGTATATGAAGCAACGGCGGAGACACTTGATGATTTTATGCTGAGGGAAGAAATCCTCGCAACAGATGATATTGAAGAAAAATATTTTATCCTCAGTCATTCCATAATGAATGAAGCAGATATCAACGACTATAAAGAATTTATTATTTCCAAAATAAAGACCAGAATCAGTGAACAGCAGAAGGAATATTTTATAAATGAACAGATAAGACTTCTGAAAGAGGAGCTTGGTGGTGAGGATGAGGATGAAGAACTTGACGAAAGGGTAAAGAATCTTAACGCACCGGAATGTGTAAAGGAAAAGCTTGTTTCTGAGATGAAAAAATACAAAAGCTGCCCTAAGATGTCGTCAGAGCTTCAGGTAATCAAGAATTATATCGACACATTACTTGAGTTCCCGTGGAGTAATTTTACGGAAGAAAATAACGATATAAAACACGCAGAGAAGATACTCAATGAAGACCACTATGGACTTGCCAAAGTCAAAGAAAGAATTCTTGAGTTTATTGCGGTAAAAAGTCTCAGTAAAGAAAGCGATGCACCTATTATCTGCCTTGTAGGACCTCCGGGAACAGGTAAAACCTCCGTTGCCATATCGGTAGCGAGGGCGTTAAACCGGAAATATGTCAGAATATGCCTTGGCGGCGTCAGGGACGAAGCAGAGATAAGAGGTCATAGAAGAACTTATGTAGGTGCAATGCCCGGACGTATCGTTGAAGGAATAAGCCAGGCAGGGACACTTAATCCGCTTATGCTTTTAGATGAAATTGATAAAGTGGGAACGGACAGCAGAGGAGATACTGCCTCAGCACTTCTTGAGGTACTTGACAGTGCCGAAAACAGTGCGTTTCACGACCATTTTATGGAAGTACCGGTGGATTTGTCAAAGTGCTTTTTTATGGCAACAGCAAATGACACACAGACAATTCCAAAGCCATTGCTTGACCGTATGGAGGTTATCGAAATTAACAGCTATACAGAGACTGAAAAATTTCATATAGCCAAAGAACACCTTATTCCAAAACAGATTAAGAAAAATGGCTTAATGGCTAAACAGCTATCATTCAGCAAAGATGCGGTAAATGGTATAATTAACGGATATACAAGAGAAGCAGGAGTCAGGGAATTAGAAAGAAGCATTGCTGCAGTATGCCGTAAAGCAGCCGCAAAAATAGTTTCCGGAGAGACACAGACTAACAAAATCAAAGCTTCTAATCTTAAAGAGTATCTCGGTACCATAAAGTTTGATAAAGAAGAAGCATTAAAATCCGATGCTGTAGGTATAGTAAAAGGACTTGCATGGACAGCGGTTGGAGGCGTGACTCTTGATGTGGAAGCCTGCATTATGGACGGTAAAGGCGAGATTACGCTTACAGGACAGCTTGGAGATGTGATGAAAGAGTCGGCAATAGTCGCACTGGGATATATAAGATCCAAAGCATCGGAATACGGAATAGATAAGGAACTTTTTGAAAATAAAGATATCCATATACACATTCCGGAGGGTGCGGTGCCAAAAGACGGACCATCCGCAGGAATTACAATGACGCTGGCAATGCTGTCCGCGTATACTAACCGTAAAGTAAGCCATGAATATGCCATGACCGGGGAAATAACGCTTCATGGTAATGTGCTTCCTATAGGCGGACTTAAAGAAAAGATTCTGGCAGCCAAAAATGCCGGAATAAAAAAGATTATTGTTCCTGATAAAAATAAAAAAGATGTTCTTGATATAGAAGCCGAAATTCTTGAAAATGTTGAGATAATTTATGTAAAGAAAATGGATGATGTAATCCGTAGAGCACTTTGCAAGGAGGACTAAATGGTAATAAAAAGTGTAAATCTTGAAACTGTATGCGGAATAACAAGTAAACTTCCCGAAAATACACTTCCGGAGGTCGCTTTTGCAGGCAAGTCCAATGTAGGAAAATCCTCATTGATTAATGCCATAATGAACCGGAAATCCTATGCAAAGACATCTTCACAGCCCGGTAAGACACAGACAATTAATTTTTACAATATCAACAATGTATTTTATTGCGTGGACCTTCCGGGATACGGATATGCCAAGACAACCCTTGAGACAAGGGCAAAATGGGGCAAGATGATTGAACGCTATCTTAGCACCTCAAAACAACTGCAAAGAGTGTTTCTACTTATCGATATCCGCCACGCTCCATCTGAAAATGATAGACTTATGTATGAATGGATTGTAAGTGAAGGGTATGAACCTGTAATTATTGCAACTAAACTGGATAAAATAAAAAGAAGCCAGATACAGAAACAGGTAAAAATATTGAGAGAAGGTCTTGGAATGTCAAAAGAAGGAATACTGGTTCCATTTTCGGCAGAAACAAAACAGGGACTTGAAAATATCTGGGAAATAATAGACAATGCCGTGCTCAAAACGGAATAATTTAATAAAAACAGTTAAAAATAGTGTAAGATGATAAATTTGTATCAGTTAGTCATCTTGCACTTATTTTTTTTGAATGATAATATATATCTAGTTAGTTAAGACTAACTAAGTGTGAATAATCATTATGAACTCCTTATAACAGTAAATGCCAATACTGTGTATGCGGGAAATCCCCGCATAAGGAGTTTAGGATGAAATGAAAAGGAGATATGAACCATGAGTTACCTTGAAATTGAAAAAGTAATCGGAAGGGAGATCCTTGATTCCAGAGGAAATCCTACAGTAGAAGCAGAAGTATATCTTATTGACGGAACTGTTGGAAGAGGAACTGCACCAAGCGGAGCGTCAACAGGTGAATTTGAGGCTCTTGAGCTTAGGGATAATGATAAAGCAAGATACATGGGAAAAGGCGTATCAAAGGCTGTAGAAAATATTAATACTGTAATTAATGATGCGATCGCAGGAATGGATGCATCTGATATATATGCAATCGACCGCACAATGATTAAAGCTGACGGAACAAAAGATAAATCAAAATTAGGTGCCAATGCAATACTTGCGGTATCAATTGCATGCTGCAGAGCCGCATCAATTTCCCTTGATATTCCATTATACAGATTTTTAGGCGGAGCATCGGGAAACAGACTTCCTGTTCCGATGATGAATATTATTAACGGCGGATGCCATGCCATTTCATCAGGACTTGACGTTCAGGAATTTATGATTATGCCTGTAGGAGCACCTTCTTTCAAAGAATGTTTAAGATGGTGTTCAGAAGTATTCCACAACCTTGCGGCAATACTTAAAGAAAGAGGACTTGCAACAAGCGTAGGAGATGAAGGTGGTTTTGCACCTGCACTTAAGTCGGACGAAGAAGCTATTGAGACAATTCTTGAGGCGGTAAAGAAAGCCGGTTACGAGCCATACAAAGATTTCAGAATCGCTATGGATGCTGCATCATCAGAGTGGAAGAGTGAAAAAGGAAAAGGCTATTACAAACTTCCGAAGGCAGGTACAGAATATACATCTGCAGAACTTGTAGAGCATTGGAAGAAACTTGTAGATAAATATCCTATCATCTCTATTGAAGACGGTCTTGACGAAGAAGACTGGGAAGGTTGGAAGATTCTTACAAAAGAACTTGGAGATAAGGTACAGCTTGTAGGAGATGACCTTTTTGTTACCAATACCGAAAGGCTTTCAAAGGGTATAGAACTTGGATGCGGTAATTCAATTCTTATTAAGCTAAATCAGATTGGTTCGGTATCAGAGACACTTGAGGCAATTAAGATGGCACATAAAGCAGGCTATACCGCTATATCAAGCCACCGCTCAGGAGAAACGGCAGACACAACAATAGCAGACCTTGCAGTGGCTCTTAACACATGTCAGATAAAGACAGGAGCACCGTCAAGAAGTGAAAGAGTAGCCAAGTACAATCAGTTACTGCGAATTGAAGAAGAACTTGGTGAATCAGCAATATATCCGGGAATTAAAGCATTTAATGTGAAATAATTCTGTACAGATACTATGGGGGTCTCCCTTCGTGGCGTAGTTTGCCACAGAGGGAGGCTTTTTTCTGCCTTAAAATAACTTATCATTGAGATTATGTTGGTAATTTGGTATCATATATACAAGTGTATTGGTGTATAAATTATGAAACTATAAATAAATCCGGAGGATTACATATGAGAACACGTAAATCAAGTATAGTGGGAAAGATGTGCTTTTTTATAATTATATCCACATTGTTTACCGCATTGGCAATAAGCATTGTATCAAAGAAAAGCATGAGCAGTTCAATTAAAGAGGAGAGGGATGGCAAGGCAGCTTTTATTGCCCGGGTAATGCAGGAAGAACTTGGAGATGATGTCATAGAGGACATTGCAGCCAAGGGTGAAAACAGCAGCAGTTATGATGATTTTAAGAAACTTGCGGATAAATATTCCGAAACGGAAGATGTAGAAAGCATATATATTGATGAAAACAGCAAGGCAGTAGTTGTGGCTATGAATACCGCTGATATCAATAAAGAGGTTACAGGTTATGTAAAGCATATATGCTTTGTGGCAGGTGCGGTATTTGCTGCGGTTCTTTTATTGTATTTCTTTGAGTCACTGACGATAAGACGTAATTTCAGAAATATTAATACGACAATTAAAGAATTGGGAAGCGAGAATGGTGACCTTACCCGCAAGCTTGACATACATTCCGGGGATGAACTTGAGATTCTCGGCAGCGGGCTTAACAAACTTTTGGACAGAGTACAATATATTATTAATAATATAGCAAAAGGTACAGATAATATTAATGAAAGTATGACATCTATTGGAAATGTTATGAGTGATGCAGAAGCTAAGGTAACATTAATCAATGATGATATGAATAATATGGTAGCAGCCACAGAAGAAATAGCTGCGTCAACGGCAACCGCTTTTAACGAAGTCACAGAATTTTGTCAGGGAACCGAAAAAATAGCTGAACTCACCGAAAAAAATACAGAACTTGCAAAGAAAATCAACAATATTTCCGGAAAAATTGCAAAACATTCTGATGAAGCAAAGGCTAAAGCATCAGACAATTATGAAATTATGAGCAGGAAACTCGAGGCAGAGGATGCTAATGCAAAGTCTGTTGAAAAGATTAATGCATTGTCCAATGACATACTTGCGATTTCTGATCAGACTAATCTTCTTGCAATTAATGCAAGCATAGAGGCAGCAAGGGCAGGAGAAGCAGGCAGGGGATTTGCGGTAGTTGCATCAGAGATAAGCACTCTTGCAGAAAGTACCAATAAGGCAGCTAATGAGATACAGGTCGTAAGTAACACGGTAATGCAGGCTATAGAAGGACTTGAATCAATTTCAGCACAAATGCTTGCATATATAAGGGACAATGTACTTAAAGATTACAGTGACTATTCACAGACAAACAGACAATTTGCAAGTGATACTGAAATTATGAACCGCGATATGGAAAATTTATCTGATATAGTTAAGAAGTACGGAGAGTCAGTTGAAGAACTTAGGACATCGATAGAGTCTGTAAGTTCGGCAGCAGAAGAAAACAGTGCCGAGATAATTACGGTGGCAGATATGGTAGATAAATTTGATGCGGCAATGAAAGATACCGTGGCAATGACCAAAGCTAATATGGAGACAGCAGCAGATATGAAAAAAATCGTGTCTGACTATAAAACATCAGACTCTGAAAACAAACCGGACCGATAATATGGAGCATATGGTGCTGACGGCGATGGATAAAAGCATCTGACGTTTCCATAAATGTAATGCAGCCACCACAAGGCAAAAATCAATATCAAGGAGATTTGTATGAAATTATGGAAAATCGGTGTTCTGGGTATAGCTGCAGCACTTTTTTTGAATGGCTGCGGTAAGGATTATAAAGATAAAATAATTAATCCTTCAATGGAAGATATAACAGCGGTAAGTGAAGTTGAGACAACCAAGAATTTTACCAAAAATACTTACACGGGGATAGATATACGTAACAAGGGTGAAATTACCAATGAAACGGGGGATGTGTCCCGTATTGGAATGAATATGTATCAATCCCGTATCAATGACAAAGATTTTTATTTTAATGATGTGGCTGTCCGTGATGGAAAAATGATTGTTGCATATTCACTTGTGACCAGGGTATATAATGAAGGCGAAAAAGAAAATAATCATAATTACGGAATGGATATATATGAAATACACATAGCAGTAATCAATATTAATAATAAGGAAATTATAAAAGATTTTGTGCCGGGAAAGGAATTCCTTAATGTTGTTTTTGACAGAGGCGGTATAAGATGTCTTAAGAATTGCTACGGTGGTACGGAAGGCACATATTATGATTACAGCCTTAATAAATTATTTGATTTTAAATGCGATTACGATAATCAGGGTTATTTTTCCGAAAACGGCTGCAGAATATATTACTTTGAAAGAAATAAAATATGTATGTATAACCCGGAGAATGGCTCAGTCAGCAATGTAAAGCCTAATAACAAAATGCTGATAACGGCAATTAACGGCGTTTTTACCGATATGAACAGTATTGATTATGTATCGGTATCGGGAATAGGAACAGACCTTAAATCCTATAATGGTATCTTCAGGACGGATACCGGGGAATTTATATATCTGAACAGATACACCGGGACAGATGTTTATTTTGATACTACTTCGGGTAATGGCATAATATGGGAAGAAAGAAAGGATTCTTCAGACATTCATAATTGGAAAGTATATCTTCCGGATGACAAAATCTGCAATATCAGATATAGTGGAGAGACACAGGATATTTACTTCAAGGTATTGGATAACGGAGATATATTTTTTTATGGATATAACGGAGAATATGTTGAAATGACATTGTTTGACGGTTATAATTACAAGTGTAAAGGAATTACAAGGCTTGATATCAGAACAATGTTTGATGATGCCGTGAATGGATATCTCATATCTCAGGTTGAGCCGGTATATCTTAACGATAATGGGATTATGATTGTATTAAGTGATGGCAATTCAGGCAACTATTATTTTGAATGGGATATAACCCGGAACAGTGAATATAATGTTAATATAGAAATATATGGTGCGGATGAAGACTTTCCATCGGTTGCATCTATGGCAGAATTATATAATCCTGAATTGTTTGTACCGGGTAAATTATCTGACGGACTTCTTCCACTGAATAACCGGGTAAAAGATATTGAGGACAAATATAATATAAAAATAAGCATAGGCGAAGAATGCAGCAATATCATAGGCGGATACGCAATAAGAGCACTTACCGATTATGATTATGTTAACAATGCTTTGGATATCCTTGATGAAGAATTGTCAAAATACCCTGAAGGGTTTGTAGGACAGATCGGATATGGGAATTATGATACAATACATTTTTATATCGCAGCGGATCTGATAGGAATATCATCGGAGACACTGAACACCGCAGGTGGTTTCCAGCTGGAGATAGGCAATGAATCCGTTATTGTGGTGAATTTTACTTATTTTACGGTCGCAAGAACTACAATTCATCATGAATTAGGTCATTGTATAGATGATACTCTTACATATAATGGTTATATGGATGAGAATATCTGGAATAGCTATAACCCATTATCTGTAACAGGAGGATCCATATATACAGACACTTATGATTTGTTTGGGAATTACGGCGATGAGATATACGCTTACGGTTCTAATGGTGAAGATTGCGCAAATTCATATTTTGTGGACACATATTCAATGACTTATCCGTCAGAGGACAGGGCAAAGATATGGGAAAATATAATGTCTGACGAGAAATATGTGTATTGGGAAAAGGCACCGCACCTTACAGCAAAACTTAATTACTATGCCGAATGTATCCGGCAAAACTTTGATTCTACCGGATGGAATGATGTCCGTTGGGAAAAATATATGAATAAATAACGTAGGAGGAAAAATGGGAGCAGATTATTTAATTTTTACAGATGTATCTACGGATATAGATAAGGAAATGCTTAAAAAGTACGATATCAGATTCGTACCGATGGAATATGTGTTAGGTACGGACACATTTTACTGTGAACAGCCTGAAACGGAGGAGATGATGCACAATTTTTACGAAAAACTCCGTAATAAGATAGAAACACATACAAGTCAGATTACCCCTAACAATTATTATGAAGTATTTGAACCCTTTGTAAAAGAGGGAAAGTCCTTGATATATATTTCATTATCAAGCGGATTAAGCAATACTTACGAATCAGCCCTTCTTGCAGCCAATAATCTTAAAGAAGATTATGAAGATGCGGAAATTGAGATTGTGGATTCGCTTTCAGCAACAGGAGGAATGGGCATTTTATGTGAAATTGCGGGAATGAATCGCGAAAAAGGAATGAATTGCAAGGAAAATGCGGAATGGCTCAGAAATAACGCAACCAGAATCAATCATTGGTTTGAAGTGGAGGATCTTATATACCTTAAAAGGGGCGGAAGGGTATCAGCCGCAACTGCTGTTATAGGGACCGCGCTTAATATCAAGCCGGTGCTTAGAATAGACAGGGAAGGCCATCTTGAAAATATTGATAAGAAAAGGGGCAACAAGCTTGCCTTGAAAGCTCTCTTTGACAGGTTTTCGGAAAGTTTTGACATGCATATAGAATATCCTGTATATATATCGTGTGCGGATAATATGAAAGATGCAATGACACTTAAGGAAATGATTCTTGAAAAATATCCGGAGGCTGCGGTAAGAGTAACGATGTTAAGCCCGATAATAGGAGCACATACGGGACCTGATATAGTTGCACTTATCCATTACGGAAAAGAAAGAGAATAGTTACATAGATTACCTGTGGTTCGTAACCACAGGTAATTTGGTTTCTATGGTGTAGTTATCAGGTGCTCTGTGGGCAGGGGGAACCGCTATGTGCCCTTCCCTGTTAAGAATACGTTTTACATAGTCTCCTTCATTGGAAAGAGGTGTGTCAAACTCCATGCCGTAAAGGCGGTCATTCTCTGTACTGCCGATTTTATGCAGGTCTGATCCTGCTGTCATGAATATATTATGTTCCCTGCAATATATCTCAGCATTATGGTTGTTATACATGTGGTTAAATGTATTATATCCCTCCATGGCGTCACATGTCTCGGGGTTAAGATATATCGTGTTAATGTAGTCCCGCTCGCGGAACGGATGTGCCTGTACTACCAGCCCGTTATCCCTGTGAATTACGTCATACTGTTCTGTACGGCTGTAAGACATTATGTCAGGATGGCCTAAAAGCCACTTTTTATCAAGTCCGTAAATCAGAAATTCATCGCCGTCAAAATTGGCTTCCCAGCCGAAAAATACAGGGAAATCAATGGCATCTCCGGCTTCTTTTGCCAATTCATAACTGCGGCAGAACATATTGACCCTGTCTTCCCAGGGAAGGTCATTGGAAATACGACAGTTGCCGTTAAAAAAATGGTCTGTTATAAATATACCACTGTAGCCTAATGATTTATAATAAGCAGGATATTCTGCAGCACTTGTTGAACCGCAGCGGCTGCTTTCTTTTGTATGTAAATGAGTCTCATATTTAAACATAATGGCAGAACCTCCGCTCTTGATTATATCATATTATTGATTTAGAATGAATTATATATGAGGTAAATTATGAAAAAAGTTCTTAATTCAGAGGCAGTTAAAATTATTGCACTGGTAACAATGCTTATTGATCATATAGGCTATATTATGTACGGACATATTGATACAGGTGTATACAATGTGCTGAGAGGAATCGGAAGAATATCTTTCCCACTTTTTGCTTTTTTAATAGCGGAAGGTTTTTTCTATACAAAGGATGAAAAGAAATATTTATTAAGAATAATGAGTTTTGCTTTTATATCCGAAATACCATTTAATATGATGACAGGAGGCAGAATAATATACACCGGTTCAGTTAATGTTCTGTTTACGTTTACGATAGCACTTCTCGTACTGTACGTGTGCAGATATTACGATAAAAAGGGACTGGGCTTTGGCATATTGCATTTTCTGACAGCTGTTGTGGGAATGGCGCTTGCTTTTTTAATAAGGTCAGACTATTCCTACTGTGGAGTGGCTCTTATATTTGTGTTTTATTACATGAGATATAACAAAGGCACAGGATACTATTTTACGGCCGCGCTTATAATGACTTTATATGGCAAAAGCATAAGCTCTCTGGCAGCAGTTTTTTCACTTGTTTTTATCTTCTTGTATAATGGAGAAAAGGGTAAATACGGTAACAGAATAAAATGGTTCTTTTATGTATTTTATCCTGTTCATATGATGATACTTGGTATTATTGGGAGGTTTTTGTAAATGGCAGATATAATGGATTACATGGAGTGGAGGGGCGACGTTACTTTTGATATGATTCCTGTTAATGAAGTTGATGGGTTGATTTTTTCGCAATTTGCATACATTCCGTTAGAGGGTGTTATTGATGATATGTCAGGAGAGATGAGTGTTCTTGAAGCAGGAAACAGATTTTTTGATATCCATAGTGAAGAAGAGATAAGGGGATATACAGAATTATTAAAGAATTGCTGCCGGGTTTTTAAAGGTATGATGAATTGTGACAGGTTTAAGAATTTAAAAATAAAGTATTATCATGCTGATTTTGATCCCGAAATATCCAAACAGTTTGGCGCAGTGACTATTGTAATCCATGATGATTTGTATTATGTGGCATTTCGCGGCACAGATGATTCTTTAGCAGGATGGGAAGAAGATTTTAAGGCGTGTTATACAATGCCTGTTGAAGCACAGGTAGAGGCAGAAAGTTATCTTGGCAGGATTTTTAATGATTATGATGGCAAAATATATATCGGAGGGCATTCCAAGGGAGGAAACCTTGCAGTATATGCGGCAATGACTGAAGGTTATAAGCACAGGGACAGGGTCGTAAGAATACATAATTTTGACGGACCCGGATTCCTGGAGGAATATGTCAAGACAACTGAATACCAGACTATGGCAAAAATAGTCGAAAATTACAATCCTAAGGCATCTATAGTGGGAATGATAATGTTCCGTGATGATAATTGCGTAATAGTTGAAAGCTCTGAAAAAGGACTTATGCAGCATGCGGGAATTTCATGGCAGGTCAAGGGTACACATTTTGTTACTGCAGACAGCTTTGAAAATTTCAGCATGGTATTCAGCCAGGCAAATAAGACATGGATTAATGGAATAAGTGAAGAAGAAAGGGAACTTTTTATAGAAATCGTATTCCGTATATTAAGGGACGGTTTTGACACGGTTACAGGTCTTAAAGAAGGCTTTTTTACAACTGCCACTGCTATCATAAAGTCCTATAACGGAATTGAAAAAGAAACCAGACGTATGATAAGAAGGATAGTTGGACATGTTATAAAACTTAGTAAGGAATCTTATTTTGAAACAAGAAAAATGATAAAATCTTCAGAAGAAAAGGGAAATTGATATGGACGTTAGTTTATATCTGTGTTAATATACTACTTAGACTAAAGATCGTGTTTGAATATCTTTAAAAGGTGAATATTATATGAAAAATATTGAGAAGCTTGATACTGTGACGGGATTACCAATCTATGACAGTTTTATTGGGATAGCGAGGGAAGAGTTAGCTAATAATTTTGTACCGGGGCATTATGTTCTGATAGCGACGGATATTAGTAACTTTAAGTACATTAATCATATTTACGGATATAGTAAAGCTAATGAATTATTACGGGATTTGATAGCATTGATCAGTAATAGTGTTGATGGAAACGTTTCCACCTGCAGGACCCATTCGGATCATATAATCAGCCTTTTTAAATATAACGGAGATAAGACGGCATTTTGCAGCCGTGTGGACAGATACAGCAGGGATTTTGTTAAAGATAATAACAGAAAATATCCTTCAATTATGCTTCACCTTAACAATGGTATACTTTTTATTGATAAATATAATGATGATTTAATATATTGCATAGATAAGGCTAACGTTGCAAGACGCAGGGCTAAGGGTAATTATTGTGTATCCAGTGTAATCTTTTCAGACGACATGATGGATAAGGAAGAGGAAGATGCTAAGATACTTGCCGTATTTGATACAGCAATTAAGAATGGCAATATTAAGACCTTCTATCAGCCAAAGATTAATATCCGGACCTATGAAATTAATGGTGCTGAAGTACTTAGCAGAATTTATGACAGCAACGGCAAGATGCTGTACCCTGATACATATATCCCGGTTCTTGAGAACAGCGGTAAGGTTGTGGAACTTGACCGTTATGTTATGAGGGAAGCATTTGCTTCCGTCAGAAAGTGGATTGATATGGGATGGAAAGTGGTTCCTGTGTCAATTAATCTTTCAAGAATGCATTTTTATGAGAGCAATGTGGCTGATAATATATATAATGAGTTTAGACGTTACAATATTCCTGTGGAATATGTAGAACTGGAACTGACAGAGTCCTTATTTTTTGCGGATTCAGACACAATTATAAGAGAAATTTCCAAGCTTAGAAACTATGGCTTCAAAGTAAGCATGGATGATTTCGGAGTTGGATACAGTACACTTAATACACTGGGTACACTTCCGGTAGATATTATTAAATTTGACAAGGGTTTTATAAGCAATAGTATGAATAATGAAGCAGTTTACCAGATACTGCAAAGTCTGATACATGTGTTCAGACAGATTAATTATGATGTGATTTGTGAAGGAATAGAGACAAAGGAACAGGAAAAGCTTATTTTTGAATGTGGTTGTGATAACGTTCAGGGTTTTCTGTATGACAAGCCTCTTGAAAGAGATATATTTGAGGACAAGTATCTTAAGAAACAACCTATACAATGCCTGGAGGGATAATACTTGATTTGCTGTGACGGAATTTTTTTTGATGAACTCACAAGGCTGCCATATGACAGATATTTTGTAAGGCAGGCTCAGGAATTAATTAGAAACCAACTGAAGAGACCTGTAATGATTTCACTTGATATAAGTAATTTTAAATATTTTAATCGGATGTATGGTTATAGAGAAGGTGACCGGCTTATCAGTAGAATGGTGGAATGTTTCTGCCATAATAACGCTGACTGTGTACTGGCATACAGAATATATGTTGACCATATTATCATATTGATTGAAGCAGAAGGATTGCCGGAGAAAGTATTCAAGGCAAAATATAACTATATGTTATCCCGTTTCAGTGAGAAGACGAATATGGAATTCCCTTTGGCACGAATAAGACTTTACCTCGGTGCATATTATGTAGAAGACAGAGATGAAGACATCGGGATAATAATTGACAAGTCACAATATGCAAGACGTAGTATTAGGACAAATTATCTTACCGGTATTGCAATTTTCAGGGCAGATATGGAAAAGAAAGCTGTTGATGAAGCCAAAATAATTCCTATGTTTTATTCAGCTTTGGAGAATGACAGAATAGAAGTGTACATACAACCAAAATTTTCAATAGATGATGAACGCCTTATCGGCGGCGAAGCACTTTCAAGGATAATGGATAATGACGGAAATATAATACCTCCGGGAATGTATATAGATATACTTGAAAGAACCCATTTAATTTCAAAGCTTGATGGGTGCGTAATCAGAAAGCTGATTGCAATTCAGAAAAAATGGATGGACGAAGGAAGGCCGCTTACAACAATATCCCTTAATCTTTCCAGGGTTGACCTGTTAGAACAGGGATTCGTTGACAGTATTCATCAGGCAATTGTTGAATCAGGTGTTCCATCCGGGTATTTTGAATTTGAACTGACGGAGACGGTCTTTTGCGAAAATATTACAGAAATCACAAAACAAATTGATTTTCTAAAAGAAAAAGGGTATAAAATAAGTATGGATGATTTTGGCTCTGGCTATAATTCACTGTACATGTTAGGAAAGATACCCGTTGACATAATCAAGTTCGACAGAGGTTTTGTACTTAACAGTCTCCACGGAGAGACCGGTCGGACAATAATGAAGAATCTCATACATACCTTTACAGAGGTTGATTTTGAAATTATCTGCGAAGGTATTGAAAACAGAGAGGAAGAAAGCATCGTGTACAGTTGCGGATGTAACGCAGTACAGGGTTATCTTCATGATAAACCATTACCATATTATATTTTTGCTGACAAATATTTATTGGCAACTAATGATGATTAAAGGAGGAGAATTAATATGGCAAGAGGAGGCGGTGGCGGAGGCCACTCAGGAGGAAGTTTTGGAGGAGGCCGTTCAGGCGGAAGTTTTGGCGGCGGAGGACGTTCAAGCAGTTTCGGCGGAGGATTTTCAAGAGGTCCAAGCCACCGTTCATCATATTACGGAGGTTCAAGAAGCTCGTATTACGGACGGCCGACAAGAAGGGTGTACTATGGTTCGCGTGGTTCATCACCATGCGGATGTATGTTTGGTTTCCTTATATTTGCGATGATTTTTATCGGAGGCTTATTTACAGCGTTAGGTGGTTCGTTAGGCGGTAATATTACCAAGAGTAACGAGAAACGTGAGAAGATGGACACTTCCAACACTACATATTCCAACACATGGTTTGTTGACGAACTTGGCTGGTTAGGAAGAGGAAGTAAGCTTAGAGACGGTCTTGAAAGCTTCTATAAGAAAACAGGTGTACAGCCTTTAGTATATCTTGCAGAATATAAATCAGATTATGATTTTAAAAATTATGATTATATGTATGCAAAAGCAGAAGCTCTTTATGATGAGTTGTTCGGTTCAGATGAAGGACATCTCCTTTTCGTGTACTTTGCGTGCAAGAATGATTATCCGTCATTAATGGATGGAAAGGCATTCTATATATGCGGTAAGCAGACGGAAGTGGTTATGGATGAAAATGCAAAGTCTATTCTTGAGTCTTCATATGACTACTACTATAACGGTGATGCATCTATAAGCGTTGAAGAGATGCTTGCCAAGATATTTACAAGAGCCGGTAAAGAGATAATGAAAGGACCTATCAGAATCAGGTACGTTGTTATAATTATAGTATCTGTTGTAGGTGCTATCGTTGTTATTTCATTACTGTTTAAGTGGTGGAAAGCAAGAAAGGCACAGAAGAACAAAGAAGCAGAGGACCTTGAAAGGATTCTCAGCAAACCGCTTGAGACATTTGGCAAATCAGATGTAGACGATTTAAAGGATAAATACAAAGACTGAATATAATAACTAAATGGCAAGGAATATCCTTGCCATTTGTTACAGATAGGGAAATGCAGAAGTTGCATTATGTGTGGAAACAGAGTGGGGAATTATACTATGGAAATAACTACAAAAAGAAAAAGCCTGATGGGCACATTTAATTACATAATAATATTACCGGTGTTTTTTATCGGTATTGTTATGGCAGGTATAAGCTATATTCTGATTAAGAAGAATGTATATTATGAGATTCGGTCAGGTATGGAAAATGAGGCATATACATTAGCCAATACTTATGATGTTATGTATCCCGGATATTATGAATTGGTTAAGGCGGAGAATCTTATGGCTCTTAAGAAAGGAGAACATTATCTTACCAATGATTTTATTGATAACATAAAAGAGGATACGGGACTTGAGATAACAATTTTTTACAATGACATAAGGATGATTACAACCTTATACAGTGATAATAAAAGAATTACCGGAAGTAAAATGAATTCGGCAATCAAAAAGGATGTTCTTGAAAATGGATACTCTAAGTTTTATGACGATGTAAGAATAGAAGAAGAACGTTTTTTTGCATATTATCTGCCGGTCCATAACGGAAGCGAGAATATAATAGGTGCAATATGTATACTGAAGCCGGCAAATCAGATTCATTCAAAATTTGCAAAACAGGTAATTCCGCTTATTGCGATTATTATTGCCGGTGTTGTGATTATTACGTATCTGAATTATCTTTACTTTGGTAAACTTAATAAGAATTTCAAACATATAAGAAATTTCCTCGGGGAAGTTACAGGCGGCAATCTTAAAGCTGAAATGAACCGGGAAGCCCTGGCAAGGGAAGATGAAATAGGAGATGTTGCAAAGGCAAGCGTAAATATGCAGAGGTCTTTGAGAAATCTTATAGTTAAAGATTCACTTACTGATTTATATAATAGGAGATATTGCAACCAGAATCTTAAAAACTTATCGGAGCAATATATAAAGACGGGGGAACCATATACCCTTGCGATAGCGGATATTGACTTTTTCAAAAAAGTTAATGATACATACGGACACATCGCAGGCGATGAAGTGCTGGTAAGCGTTGCACAGATTATGAAGAAAAGTATGGCCGGAAAAGGTTTTGCTGCAAGGTGGGGTGGTGAGGAATTTCTGCTTGTATATACAGGCTGTGATATGGAAACTACATTAACTTATCTTGAAATGCTTGTAGAAGCCATACGTGAAATGCGTGTTGAGTATGACGATAAGGCAATCAAAATTACCATAAGTATAGGTGTGGCAACAGGAAACGGTGACTCTGTTGATAAAGTATTATGTACAGCAGATGACAGATTATATCATGCAAAAAAAGAGGGACGTGACAGAGTTGTCTCAGATTAAAAAATTATTTTCAAACTGAAACTTATGTTGACTTTTTAGATATCCATTGATAACATAACGTTAAAAGGTTGTGAGGCGTAAGCCTTAAAATATATGATAACATTAGGAGGAACTTAAATGAGCCATTATTCCAAAGAGGACATTATTAAGTTTGTAGAGGAGAACGACGTTGAGTTTATCAGACTTCAGTTTACCGATCTTTTCGGTATCCTTAAGAACGTTGCAATTCCTAAGAGCCAGTTAAAGAAAGCACTTGATAATCAGATGATGTTTGACGGTTCATCAATTGACGGCTTTGCCCGTATTGAGGAATCAGATATGTGTCTTCGTCCTGATCTTGACAGTTTTGTTATATTCCCATGGAGACCACAGACAGGTAAAGTTGCAAGATTAATTTGCGATGTTTATAAGACTGACGGTACACCATTTGAAGGAGATCCAAGGCATATCCTTAAGAAAGCGATGGCAGAAGCTGAGAAGATGGGATACACATTCAATGTAGGACCTGAATGCGAATTTTTCTTATTTAACGTGGATGAGAACGGGGCACCTACAACCAATTCTAATGATCAGGCTGCATATTTTGACCTGGGACCTAATGATCTCGGAGAAAATGCAAGACGTGATATGGTACTTACACTTGAAGATATGGGATTTGTTATTGAAGCATCCCATCATGAGTGTGCACCTGCACAGCATGAGATTGATTTCAAATATGGTGAAGCAGTCAAGACAGCGGATTCAATTATGACATTTAAACTTGCTGTTAAGACCATCGCCCAGAGACATGGACTGCATGCGACATTCATGCCTAAGCCTAAGGCTAATATGGCAGGTTCAGGTATGCACATCAATATGTCTCTTGAAAAAGATGGTAAGAATGTATTTGCTGATGAGAATGGTAAGAATGGATTAAGTGAAGAAGCATACCATTTTATAGCAGGGCTTATGAAGCATATTAACGGAATTGTTGCAATAACCAATCCTCTCGTTAATTCATATAAGAGACTTATTCCCGGATACGAAGCACCTGTTTATATAGCATGGTCTGCTAAAAACAGAAGTCCTCTTATCAGAATTCCGGCAGCCAGAGGAAAGGGAACAAGAGTAGAACTTCGTAATCCGGATCCGACAGCTAATCCATATCTTGCACTTGCTGTATGCCTTATTGCAGGACTTGATGGAATCAAGAATAAATTAGAAGTCCGTGACAGCGTTGATGCGAACATCTATGCCATGACTAAGAAAGAAAGAAGAGAAAGAGGAATTGACAGTCTTCCGGAGACTCTTATTGATGCAGTCAAGCACCTTGAAAAAGATGAACTCATCATGGAATTCCTTGGTGAAGAGACAGCAGAAAAATATATCGAAGCTAAGAAGGCGGAATGGAAATCATACAAGGTTGCCGTAAGTGAATGGGAAGTCAACCAGTATCTGAGTACATATTAATATCCAATCACCGGAGGCAGTAATATGGAGAACGTTGTAGTTGTTTTCCCAAAGCTGGATGATGGCAATAAAATTAAAGCTGTTCTTGTTAAAAATGGTATTAATGTTGATTATGTATGTACAAGTGGTGCACAGGCACTTGAGTATGTAAATAAGCTGAATGAAGGAATTGTGGTATGCAGTTACCGTTTTACGGATATGTATTACACACAGTTAAAAGAAGATTTGCCGGATGGTTTTGAGATGCTTTTGGTGGCATCTAAAGGCCACTGGCTTGATGGAGAGGATACCCATATTATTAAAATTGGTACTCCTCTCAAAATTTTTGATCTGTTAAATACAGTTCATATGATGTTTGAAGCACAGACAAGGCGCCGCAAGAAGAACAGAGTTGTACCAAAATTCAGAACCGAAGAAGACAGAAAAGTAATTAAAGAAGCAAAAAGTGTACTGATGGACAGAAATAATATGTCAGAGTCTGAAGCACATGCGTATCTGCAGAAATGCAGTATGGACAGTGGTAACAGCCTTGTAGAAACAGCGGGCATGGTAATATGTCTGTACAGATGCTGATAGAAAGAGGTAACCTATGAAATTTACTAAGATGGAAGGTCTTGGAAATGACTATGTATATGTAAATTGTCTTGAGGAGCAGATTGCTGATCCTTCAAAGACTGCGATTGAAGTAAGTGACAGACACTTTGGAATCGGTTCTGACGGACTTATTCTTATCAAACCTTCTGATAAAGCAGATTTTTTTATGGAGATGTATAATGCAGACGGTTCCCAGGGAAAGATGTGCGGCAACGGAATAAGGTGCGTCGGCAAATTTGTATATGATTACGGCCTTACCGATAAGACAGAAATAACCGTGGATACCTTAGCAGGAATAAAATACCTTAGTCTCAATATTGAAAACAAAGCAGTGAAGTCAGTCAGGGTTAATATGGGTAAGCCTGAATTTACTCCTGCCCTTATACCTGTCAAAGCGGACGGGGACGTTGTTATTGACAAGGAATTTACTTTTGGCGGCAATGCCTACAGGATAACCTGTGTGTCAATGGGTAATCCTCATTGTATTACATACATGGATGATATTAAGAATCTTGAAATTGAAAAAATCGGACCTGTATTTGAAAATGACAGTATTTTTCCTGACAGGGTCAATACAGAGTTCGTGGAAGTTATAGACAGAGATACTCTTTCAATGAGAGTATGGGAAAGAGGCTCAGGAGAGACTCTTGCCTGCGGAACAGGCGCATGTGCGGTAGCGGTGGCGTCTATTCTTAACGGTCTTTGCAATGACAGCGTAACAGTAAAGCTTCTGGGCGGTGACTTAAAGATAACATGGGACCGGGAAGCTGACGTTGTTTATATGGAAGGACCTGCCAATATTGTATTTACCGGTGAATGGAACCGATAAAATATATAATATTCCGGAGGAAACAATATGTTCAAAATTAATGAAAACTACCTTAAATTACCTGGAAGTTATCTTTTTTCCACAGTAGGAAGAAAGGAAAGGGAATATAAAAGCGCTCATCCCGACAAAAAGGTAATCAAATTAAGTATCGGCGACGTAACACAGCCGATTGCACCTACAATTATTAAGGCAATGCATGCAGCAGTTGATGAAATGGGTAATGCAGCAACATTTCACGGATATGCACCTGACCTTGGATATGAATTTTTGCGTAAGGCAATAGCTGACGGTGACTATAAGACAAGAGGCGTTGATATTGCCATTGATGAAATATTTGTATCTGATGGTGCAAAATGCGACTCAAGTAATATCCAGGAGATACTCGGACTTGATAACAGAATTGCAGTAGGTGATCCTGTATACCCTGTATATGTGGATTCTAACGTTATGGCAGGACGGGCAGGCGACTATAACAGTACAACAGGAACATGGAGTAATGTTATATATATGCCTTGCAAGGAAGAAAATAATTTCGCTCCTGAGCTTCCAAAGGAAGTACCTGACATAATATATCTTTGCTTCCCTAATAATCCTACGGGAGCTACAATTAACAAAACAGAACTTCAGAAATGGGTTGATTATGCTAACGAGCATAAATCACTTATCATATATGATGCAGCTTATGAAGCATATATATCGGATGCGGATGTCCCTCACACAATTTATGAGTGTGACGGTGCCAAGACATGCGCTATCGAACTCAAGAGTTTTTCAAAGAATGCAGGATTCACAGGTGTAAGACTTGGTTATACCGTAATTCCAAAAGAACTTGAATGTGACGGTGTGAAGCTTAATGCTCTCTGGGCAAGAAGACACGGCACTAAGTATAACGGGGCACCTTATATCGTGCAGAGAGCCGGAGAAGCGGTATATTCCGAAGCCGGCAAGGCAGAACTTAAGGAACAGGTTGCTTACTACATGAAAAATGCAAAGGTAATCAAGGACGGACTTAGGGAAGCCGGATACTCTGTATCAGGCGGTGTCAATGCTCCATATATCTGGTTAAAGACAATCGATGGAATGACTTCATGGGAATTCTTCGACTATGTTCTTGAAAATGCCAATGTTGTAGGAACACCGGGTTCAGGATTCGGACCAAGCGGCGAGGGCTACTTCAGACTGACAGCATTCGGAACATACGAAAATACCGTAGAAGCCATCGAGAGAATGAAGAAGATTATTAAATAATTTTAATTTAAGGCATCCTGACCTGAAAATGGGAGGGGTGCCTTAAAAAATAAGGAGGTAATGAATAATGAAAAAATTAGGATTTATATTTGCTTTAGTTGCTGCAATTGTTATGATGACAGGTTGTGGTAAAAGCAACAGTAATACGGGGAAAACACTTGAGCTGGTTATATATTTTGAATCTTCGGATGTATCTTCATGTAAAGAGGAACTGCACAAATGGCTTGGAGATAAGTATGAGATATTGTCAGAAGAATATAAGACAGATGAAGAACAGGCTGATGAATTCAGGGATAAATATGATTTGAATGAAAATATGTTTAACATCGAAACCGGTAAAGTAACAGTCTGCACACTCCTGTTGGATAATATAAAAGATGAGACAGAAGCAGAAAAAATTAAGCAGGGTATGGGTGAAGTTAAAAATGTAGGGTTAGTAAAAATGTCATACCCATATGAAAAGCAGGATGAGAATGGAATTGTTGCTTCCATAAAAGATAAATATTCCGTTGAAGAGGTAGGCTATACAAATTTTTCCGAAGACATAAAGAAATATAAAGAGCAAAATCCTGATGAAGTGGTTGTTGTTCCGCAGAAAAATATTTTTATTTGTAAGATGCGTATTAAAAATATAAAAAATGAGTCAGAGATAAAAACAATAGTAGCTGAAATTGAAAAAGATGAAAAAGTAAGTCAGGTAGAATATATAAGACCTACTTATCATTAATGGTATAAAAAAGATGAATAATTATCAGAAAGAGATTGTTTTTAAGAAATAGTCATGCCACTAATCCTCATTTTCCCCCTTGCATTAATATTTTGTATGTGATACTATTTATTTCATAGTGAAAGGCAATGAACAAGACTCATATTCATGGACCCCGACAGGAAGAAGACATCATCGACTGAGAGTGACTTCAGGAGGGACGGAATAGCGGGAACACTTGGGAGCCGGCTTTCTGAACTTAAGTAGGTCAGCACGTTGGTACGCGTTAAGTACGAGAGAGGAAGATTTTCTTCAATGCGGGTGGTACCGCGGATAATGTGATTATTCGTCCCGGAATACAATGTATTTGTATTCCGGGATTTCTTTTGTTTGAAGATATGGTTTTAATCACAGAAAATTATTTTAGGAGGACCAACATGGGAAATATTTACAGAGATATGACTCTTGAAAATTTAGACGAGTCATATATTGGCAAAGAACTTAAAGTGGCAGGATGGGTAGAGAATATCCGTGACCACGGTGGAGTTTCTTTTATCGATTTAAGAGATATGTACGGCGTATTGCAGGTCGTAATAAGAGATACGGAACTTCTTAAAGGAATTAAAAAAGAAGAAAGCATTTCCGTAGAAGGATTAATGGAACAGAGAGATGAAGAGACATATAATCCTAAGATTAAGTCAGGAACAATCGAACTTGAAGCACATAAAATAACAACACTTGGACAGGTGTATACACAGCTTCCGTTTGAAATCCAGACATCCAAGGAAGTAAGGGAAGATGTAAGATTAAAATATCGTTATCTCGATTTAAGAAATGAAAAAGTAAAAGACAATATTTTATTCAGATCAAAAGTAATAGCATATCTCCGTCAGAAAATGACAGAGATGGGATTTGTTGAAATACAGACACCAATTCTTTGTGCATCATCACCTGAAGGCGCAAGAGATTATATCGTTCCATCAAGAAGATATAAAGGTAAATTCTATGCACTTCCACAGGCACCACAGCAGTATAAGCAGCTTCTCATGGTATCGGGAATTGATAAGTATTTCCAGATTGCACCATGTTTCAGAGATGAAGATGCAAGAGCTGACCGTTCACCGGGAGAATTTTACCAGTTGGATTTTGAAATGAGCTTCGCAACACAGGAAGACGTATTCAAAATCGGTGAAGAAGTATTAACATCAACATTTGAAAAATTTGCACCTGAAGGGTATGAAGTAACTAAAGCACCTTATCCTATTATCAGCTATAAGCAGGCAATGCTTGAGTTTGGTTCGGATAAGCCTGACCTTCGTAACCCACTCAGAATTATAGATGTAACGGATTTCTTCCAGAAATGTACATTTAAGCCATTTATCGGCAAGACTGTAAGAGCAATCAAGGTTCATGCCAATATGTCAAAGGGCTTCCATGAGAAGCTTCTCAAGTTCGCAACAGGAATCGGAATGGGCGGACTTGGATACCTTGAGGTACTTGAAGACGGAAGTTACAAGGGACCTATTGACAAGTTTATACCTGACGAACTTAAAGAAGAATTTAAGACAATCGCAGGACTTAGCACAGGCGATACAATTTTCTTTATGGCTGATAAGGAAGAAAGAGCAGCATTTTTTGCAGGACAGATTCGTACAGAGCTGGGAACAAAGCTTGATTTAATTGAGAAGAACGCATACAGATTTTGTTATGTAAATGACTTCCCAATGTTTGAAAAAGATCCTGAGACCAAGAAAATCGGATTTACACATAATCCATTCTCAATGCCACAGGGCGGACTTGAAGCACTTAATACCAAAGATCCTCTCGATATCCTTGCATACCAGTATGATATCGTATGTAACGGTGTAGAATTATCATCAGGAGCAGTCCGTAACCACGATATGCAGATAATGGTTAAAGCATTTGAAATCGCAGGTTATGATGAAGAAGTATTAAAGGCAAAATTTGGCGCATTGTACAATGCGTTCCAGTTCGGTGCACCACCACATGCAGGAATGGCTCCGGGCGTTGACCGTATGATTATGCTTCTCAGAAATGAAGAAAATATCCGTGAAGTAATAGCATTCCCAATGAGCGGAACCGCACAGGACCTTATGTGCGGAGCACCTAACGAAGTAACAGAGCAGCAGCTCAGAGAAGTTCATATTAAAGTAAGAGATTAATTTGAGGTAAAAGAATGGCAAATGTTATTAGCGATGAAACAATAGAATATGTCGGTATACTTGCTAAACTTGAATTGTCTGATGAAGATAAGGAAAACGCCAAGAAGGATATGGCAAGTATGCTTGATTACATTGACAAACTCGGAGAACTTGATACAACAGGCGTTGAGCCGATGTCCCATATTTTCCCTGTATCAAATGTAATGAGAGAAGACGAGATAACTAACGGAGACGGAAGCGAAGCTACACTCCGTAACGCTCCGGAACGTAATGATGACGCATTTATTGTGCCTAAGACAGTAGAATAGAAAGGAGGAACAACATGAGTTTACTTGATTTAACGGCAGTAGAACTTTCTAAGGAAATCAAAGCCGGTAAAGTAACGGCTGTGGAAGCAATGCAGGCGGTTCTTGATAAAATCGATGAGAGAGAAGACGCACTTAACTGTTACGTTACCATAGATAAAGAAAAAGCATTGGATGAAGCCAAAAGAGTGCAGAAGGAAATTGAAGAAGGCAGACTTACAGGACCGCTTGCAGGCGTGCCTGTAGCAATTAAGGACAATATGTGTACCGAAGATATGCTTACAACCTGTTCTTCAAAAATACTTTATAATTTTGTTCCTTCTTTTTCGGCAGAAGCAGTTAATAAATTAAAAGAAGCAGGTGCGGTAATTATCGGCAAAACCAACATGGATGAATTTGCCATGGGTTCTACCACAGAGACTTCTGCTTTTGGAATTACCAAAAATCCTCATAATGAGGAACATGTACCGGGAGGTTCATCAGGCGGATCGGCAGCAGCGGTAGCAGCAGAGGAATGTTTCTTTGCATTGGGTTCGGACACAGGTGGCTCAATAAGGCAGCCGGCATCATACTGCGGTGTTGTAGGCATGAAACCAACATACGGAACTGTGTCAAGATACGGGCTTATCGCTTACGGTTCGTCACTTGACCAGATTGGACCTCTTTGCAAGGATGTTACGGACTGCGCAACTATTATGGAAGTAATAGCAGGCCATGACAAGAAGGATTCCACATCTATGAAGAGGGACGACCTTGATTTTACATCTGCGCTTACAGATGATGTAAAAGGAATGAAAATCGGTATTCCAAGAACTTATTTCGGAGAAGGACTTGACCCTGAAGTAAAAGAAGCCGTCCTTAATGTTGCAAAGACATTGGAAGCAAAGGGCGCAGTCGTTGAGGAATTTGACCTCGATTTAGTAGATTACGCAATTCCTACCTATTACACCATAGCAGCCGCAGAGGCAAGCTCTAACCTTGAAAGATTTGACGGTGTAAAATACGGATACAGGGCAAAAGATTATGATGATCTCCACAGCATGTATAAAAGAACACGTTCTGAAGGATTCGGTGCCGAGGTTAAGAGAAGAATTTTACTTGGTTCATTCGTATTAAGTTCAGGATATTATGATGCATATTATCTTAAAGCATTAAGAGTAAAAGCTCTTATTAAGAAAGCTTTTGATGAGGCCTTTGCAAAATATGATCTTTTAATCGGACCTGTGGCACCTACCACAGCACCAAAGATTGGTTCATCTTTATCAGACCCAATTAAGATGTATCTTGGCGATATATATACTATTTCTTTAAATCTTGCAGGGCTTCCGGGATTAAGTGTACCTTGCGGTAAAGATTCCGACGGACTCCCTATCGGAGTACAGTTTATCGGAGACTGCTTTAAAGAAAAGAATCTTATTCGTGCCGGTTTCGCTTATGAACAGGCAAGAGGAAAGTTTGAATAGGAGGAGCGGATTATGGCAAAAGAATATGAAACAGTCATCGGACTTGAAGTTCATGTAGAACTTGCAACCAAAACAAAAATTTTCTGCGGATGCTCCACTGCTTTTGGCGGAGCACCTAATACACATACATGCCCTGTCTGTACAGGTATGCCGGGTTCACTTCCTGTTCTTAATAAAAAGGTTGTTGAATATGCGGCAGCAGTAGGACTTGCAACCAACTGTAACATTACAAAGGATTGTAAGTTTGACAGAAAGAACTATTTCTACCCTGATAACCCACAGAACTATCAGATTTCGCAGTTATATCTTCCTATATGCAGGGACGGACACGTTGACATTGAATTAGAAGACGGAACTGTCAAGCCGGTAAGAATCCATGAGATTCATATGGAGGAAGATGCAGGCAAGCTGGTACATGATGACTGGTCCGGAGAGTCCCTTGTGGATTTTAACCGTTCGGGCGTACCTCTTATCGAAATCGTATCGGAACCTGACATGAGAAGTGCCAAAGAAGTAATTGCATATCTTGAAAAACTAAGACTTATAATCCAGTATCTCGGTGCATCTGATTGTAAATTACAGGAAGGTTCAATGAGAGCCGATGTCAATCTTTCAGTAAGGGAAGTGGGTGCTGCAGAATTCGGAACAAGAACCGAGACAAAGAACCTTAACTCATTCAGTGCCATTGAAAGGGCAATAGAAGCTGAAAAGAACAGACAGATTGATTTGATTGAATCAGGTGAAAAAGTAGTTCAGGAAACAAGACGTTGGAATGACGATAAAGAATATTCCTATGCAATGCGTTCAAAAGAAGACGCACAGGATTACAGATATTTCCCGGATCCTGACCTTGTTCCAATACACATCAGTGATGAGTGGCTTGAAGAGATAAGAAGCAGACAGCCTGAATTTAAGACAGAGAAGATGAAACGATACAAAGAAGAATTCGGTATTCCTGATTACGATATTGAAATCCTCACAGATTCAAAGAAACTTGCGGATATTTTTGAACAGACAACAGCAATCTGTAATAATCCTAAAAAGGTTTCCAACTGGCTTATGGTTGAGACTATGAGAATTATCAAAGAAAAATCAATGGATGTATCGGATATCAGTTTTTCACCTGCTAATCTTGCCGCACTTATTAAATTAACTGATGACGGAAGCATTAACAGTTCTGTAGCCAAAGAAGTATTTGAAAAAATATTTGACGAGGATATTGACCCTGTTAAATATGTTGAAGAAAACGGACTTAAGCAGGTTAATGATGAAGGCGCATTGAAAAAGACTGTTGAAGACGTTATTGCAGCTAATCCACAGTCTGTAGAAGATTACAGAAGCGGTAAGGAAAAGGCGATAGGCTTCCTTGTAGGACAGACTATGAAAGCAATGAAAGGCAAAGCTAATCCTGCCATGGTCAATGATATGCTCAAAGAGCTTTTAAAATAATTCAGAAAGGCGGATTGATAACATGAACGAAAAGATTAAAGAATACAAAATTGATAATATTGTAATGGGTATTTTATCGGCAGTAGTAGGTGTGATACTTGTTATTTTCCCGGGAACCACACTCAGGATGATAGGTTATCTTGTAAGTGCAGCATTATTCCTTATGGGAATTGTCTCAATTATAATTTATATGAGAAGAAAAACAGAAGATAACTTTATGAAAAACGATTTCTTAAAAGGACTTGTAGCAATTACGCTGGGTGTATGTACCATTCTTAAAGTCGAAGTTGTTATTTCACTTCTGCCGCTTATATTAGGAATTATTATAATAATCAGCGGATGCAGCAAGCTTCAGGAAACTATTGATATGGCAAGGGTAAAAAGCCCAAGCTGGCTTATACTTCTGATTGCGGCAATTATTAATATAGCCCTTGGCGTACTTGTTGTATGCAATCCGTTTGATACCATGAAATTACTTGTAACCATCATAGGAATAGGAATGATATTCGGTGGTGTAACCGATGTCTTTATTACACTTCATATCGCAAAGAAAATGGGTGGAAAAGATAAAGATATTATTGACGTAGACTATGAGGAAAAACTGTAATAAATAAAAAAAACAGTTGACAAATAAATTAATAATGATATTATGAACATATGAACAGTAATTCATATGTTCATTTTTTTTGAAAAGGAAGTGAAATTATGGCAATTAATGATGTTGAGTGTTGTGAAGCGGTGCATATACATTCAGATGTACTGGAGAAAATTAATATGGATATGCCGGACGAAGATGAGCTCTATGATCTGGCAGAACTTTTTAAGGTATTTGGTGACTCAACGAGAATCAGAATTTTATATGTTCTGTTTGAATCGGAAGCATGTGTATGTGATATAGCAACGGCACTTAATATGAATCAGTCAGCTATTTCACACCAGCTTAGAATACTTAAGCAGAACAGGCTTGTTTCATGCAGACGTGATGGTAAATCAGTTATTTACAGTCTGGCTGACGAACATGTACGGCTTATTATTGGTCAGGGAAGAGACCATCTGGAAGAAGAAAACAAATAAAGTTTTTTGCGTAAGGAGATTATTATTATGAAGAAAAAATTTAAACTTATCGACTTGGATTGCGCAAACTGTGCAGCAAAGATGGAAGAAAGTATCAAGAAAATTTCAGGAGTTAAGGATGCAAGTGTAAGTTTTATGACACAGAAACTTGTTCTTGAAGCCGATGATGACAGGTTTGATGAAATTATGAAAGAAGTTGTGGCAGTTTGTGCCAAGGTAGAACCTGACTGTAAGATTGAATGTTAAGAAAGGGCTGACCATATATGAGCAGCAAGCAGAAAAAGACACTGATAAGAATAATAGTGTCCTTCGTAATATTTGTTCCGCTTTTTGTGTTGGAACATCTTGGGGTATTTGATAAACTGCCAAACGAATGGATACTTGGCGGAATTTATTTAGTTCCATATATCATAATCGGTTATGACATAATTATTAAAGCGGCAAGAAATATCAGCCACGGGCAGGTATTTGATGAGAATTTCCTTATGATGATCGCCACATTCGGAGCATTCGGAGTAAAGGAATTTGAAGAAGCCGTAGCGGTAATGCTTTTCTATCAGGTAGGTGAACTTTTTCAGGGATATGCGGTTGGCAAATCCCGCCAGTCCATATCAGAGATGATGGATATATGTCCTGAATATGCCAATATTGAAGAGAACGGTGAATTAAAGCAGGTTGATCCTGATGATGTTGAAATCGGCAGTATCATTGTTATCAAACCGGGCGAAAAAGTTCCTCTTGACGGAGTGATTATCGAAGGAAATTCCATGCTGGATACGGCAGCACTTACCGGAGAATCTGTTCCAAGAAGTGCCAAGGCCGGTGACGAGATTGTCAGCGGATGCGTAAACGGCAGTGGAACACTTAAAGTAAAGACAACAAAGGCTTTTGAGGATTCAACGGTAGCTAAGATTCTTGAGCTTGTGGAAAATGCAAGCTCCAAGAAAGCAAGAGTCGAAAACTTCATTACAAGATTTGCAAAATATTACACCCCTGTTGTTACAATAGCGGCAGTTATAATTGCCATCATCCCATCCATAATAACAGGAAACTGGGGTGACTGGATAACAAGAGCCTGCATCTTTCTTGTAATTTCATGTCCTTGTGCCCTCGTAATATCAGTTCCTCTCGGATTTTTCAGCGGAATCGGTTCGGCATCAAGAATAGGTGTCCTTGTAAAGGGAAGTAATTTCCTTGAGGCTGTTGCGGAAGTAACAACCATTGTAATGGATAAAACAGGAACACTTACCAAAGGTGAATTTAAGGTATCGGAAATTGTAGCTTCAGGAATATCAGAAGAAAGGCTTCTTGAAATAGCGGCATACGGCGAAAGTTTTTCAACACATCCTATAGCTGCATCAATTAAAGAGGCTTATGACAATAAGATTGATACAGACAGGATTAAAGACGTTAAAGAGATTTCCGGACATGGTGTGGAGCTTTTACTTGACGGTAAAGAAACACTTGTCGGCAATGGTAAACTTTTAAAATCCCACAATATTGCGTATGAAGAACATAAATCCGGCGGAACAGTTGTATACGTTGCGTATGACAACACTTTTGTGGGAGCGATAGTAATTTCAGATACTATCAAAGACGGTGCCAAAGAAGCTGTAGCGGATATGAAGAAGGTTGGCGTAAAGAATGTTGTAATGCTCACCGGAGACAGACAAAAGGCAGCAGAAGAAGTAGCCAAAGAACTTGGTATCGACACAGTATATTCAGAACTTCTGCCATCTGATAAAGTACAGAAAGTAGAAGAACTATTAGCCTCAAAAACAGGCAAAGAAAAAGTTGCCTTTGTGGGTGACGGAATCAATGATGCACCGGTGCTTACAAGAGCAGACGTCGGTATTGCCATGGGAAGCATGGGAAGCGATGCCGCAATAGAGGCAGCGGACATTGTATTAATGGATGATGATGTAAGAAAAATAGCATCAACAGTTAAAATAGCACGAAAGACATTAGGCGTTGTTAAGCAGAACATAGTGTTTGCCCTGGGAGTCAAGTTTATCGTATTAATACTTGGTGCACTCGGCATTGCCAATATGTGGGAAGCTGTTTTTGCGGATGTCGGTGTTTCGGTAATAGCAATCCTGAACTCTATGAGAGTTCTTAAAAAATAAAAGGGCTGAAAAAGCTCTTTTATTTAAAACATATGGTTAGTCACAACTAACAATAAGGAGAATAACATGTTTTTGAAAATTAAAGGAATAAGAAAATCTTACGGTACGGAAGAAAATCGTGTTGAGGTTTTGAAAGGAATTGACTTAGAGGTTGAAAAAGGTCAGATTTGCGTACTCCTCGGACAGTCAGGTTCAGGAAAATCTACACTGCTTAACATAATCGGAGGCATTGATAATGCCGACAGCGGATATGTCTCAATTAACGGAGAAAAGACAGAGGATATGGATGAAAAGAAACTGACTCTTTACAGGAGAAAACATCTCGGATATGTATTCCAGATGTATAATTTAATACCTAACCTCAATGTAAAGGAAAATATAGAGGTAGGTGCTTACCTTAGCGATAATCCGTTAGACATTGACGACCTTTTAAAAACACTTGGCTTATATGAACACAGACACAAATTACCTAACCAGTTATCCGGTGGACAGCAGCAGAGAGTTTCTATAGGAAGGGCAATAGTTAAAAATCCCGATATACTCCTTTGCGATGAACCTACGGGAGCACTTGATTACAATACATCCAAGGAAATCCTAAAACTTATAGAAGAAATCAATCATAAATACAACAATACGGTACTTATGGTAACACATAATGATGCCATTAAAAATATGGCGGATGTTGTAATTAAGTTAAAAGACGGAGAAATCAGAAAACGTTACGAAAATACAGAGAAAATCTCCGCAGCAGAGCTTGAATGGTAAGGGGGCAGCCATGAAAAATCCACTTAACAAACGTATTTTTTCTGAAATCAAATGTGATAAAGGAAGATACATAGCAATTTTTCTTTTACTTATACTTGCCATCGGCTTTATATCAGGTTTTATCATTGCTGACAGCAGTATGATAGAAGAAGTCAATAAGAGTGACGAAAAGTACAATATAGAAAACGGTAATTTTGAGATTTATGGTGAAGTAACTCCTGAAATCCAAAAAATAGCAGATGATGAGCAAATCAGCCTTTACGAGAATTTCTATATTGAAGAAGCTGTTTTAAAGAAAAACCAGACTGAAAGCACAAGCAGATTAAGGATATTCAAAAACCGTGAGGAAGTAAATACGGTATGTGTTATGAAGGGAAAACTTCCTGAAGGCAAAGATGAAATTGCAATAGACAGAATGTATGCCGATAACAATGACCTTAAAGTAGGAGACCTCATAACCGTAGGAAATTATGAATACAAAATAACAGGACTTGTAGCACTTCCTGATTATCTTGCTCTTTTCTCAGATAACACCGATTCAATGTTTGATTCAATTAAATTCGGTGTGGCAATAGTAACACCGGAAGGTTTTGGCAGAAATAACGATGCGGTTATACACTATGATTATTCATGGAAATACAGTAACGAGCCTGAGGATGAGAAACAGGAAAAAGAATGGGCAGATAATTTCTCACTTAAACTCAGTAAAACAACCACTCTTGCAAAGTACATTCCAAAGTATTCCAATCAGGCAATTATGTTCACAAGAGATGATATGGGTGGAGACAAGGTGCTTATAGAATTCCTTTTGTATATTGTAATTGCCATTATCGCATTTATCTTTGCGGTAACAATAAGCAATACAATAGCATCTGAAGCTGCTGTAATAGGAACGCTCAGGGCATCAGGTTACAAACGAAGCGAAATAGTAATCCATTACATGGCGGGACCGCTTATTGTTACAGGTGTTGCGGCGGTAATAGGTAATGTTCTTGGCTATACCGTATTTAAAAAAATTATGGCAGATATGTATTACGGCAGTTACAGCCTTCCTACATATCATACATTGTGGAGCCCCGAAGCATTTATAAAGACTACGGTTGTTCCTCTTATTATGATGCTTATAATTAATTTTGTAATTCTGAGTTACAAATTAAGACTTAAACCGTTAAGATTTATAAGAAATGACCTTTCTTCAAGAAAGAGAAAAAAAGCCGTTAAGCTGCCACATTACAAATTCCTTACAAGATTTAAAATCAGGGTTATTTTCCAGAATATGTCAGGATATGTAATGATGTTTGTAGGAATTATTTTTGCAAATGTACTCCTTATGTTTGGAATGATGATGACACCGTTGTTAAACAAATACGAGGATGATGTAATAAACAATAAACTTGCCGAATATCAGTATGTTCTTAAAGCAATGCAGCCAACAGAAACAGAAGGTGCAGAAAAATACCTTGTAACATCCTTGATTACTGATAATGACAGCGAAGAAGAAATAACTGTATACGGAATCAGCGAAAACAGTAATTATGCCAAAATTGATATAAAAGACGGAGCGCTTATTTCCGAGGGCTATCACGAGAAATACGGAATAGATAAAGGAGATACAATTACCCTTGTTGAAAAGTATACGGGTACAAAACACAGCTTTAAGGTAAAAGGATATTACAACTACCCTGCAGCCTTATCCGTATTCGTACCTGAAAAAGAATTCTGCGCAGAATTTAATATACCGGATGGTGCATTTAACGGATATTTCTCCAACAAAGAGATAACCGATATCGACGAAAAATACATTGCAACAAAAATAACGGAAGAAGACCTGACAAAGATGAGCCGGCAGCTTGAAAGATCAATGGGTTCAATGTTCTATATGTTTTATGGATTTGCAATAATTTTATTTATGATTATGATTTACATTCTCGCCAAAGTGGTTATCGAGAAAAACAGTAATTCCATCTCAATGGTTAAAATACTGGGCTACAATAATAATGAGATAAGAAAACTTTACATGACGTCAACCACTATAATGGTTGCAATTTGTCTGGCATTATCACTACCTGTGTCATACCTGATTATCAGGAAGCTATATTACTTCTTTATGGGCGATATGAAAGGATGGCTCACTTTCTACATCAAACCTGACATATACTGGCAGATGTTCTTAATCGGAATGGCAAGTTATTTTGTGGTAGAGCTTATATTAAGCAGAAAAATCAGAAAGATACCTATGAGTGACGCACTTAAGAATGTGGAATAAAATACCCGGAGCATTAATTTAATAAATCCCACCTCTGAAAACGGAGGTGGGATTTTTACCAGGTGGGATTTTTATCCTTATAAAAATAATACAAATGATTGACAATGTAAATTAAAACGGTATAATATAATTATAAGAGATGCATATAATATTAGTATTGTATTTTGAGATGGAGGCGATTTTATGGCTACGGTACCTACACAAGTAAGAATAGATGAAAATTTAAAGAAACAGGCAAGTGAACTTTTCTCACAGTTAGGAATGGATATGTCCGGTGCAATGAATATATTCTTAAAGCAGTGCGTATTAAGAGGAGGACTTCCTTTTAGTGTTGAACTGCCACAGTATAAGCCGGAAGTATTAGAGGCAATGGAAGAAGCAAAGAGAATCAGCAAAGATCCTAATACAAAGAGATACGCTAGCTTTTCAGAGGCTTTGGAGGAGATTGATTAATGCAATATGAATTAATACTAACCGGGAAATTTAAGAAAAGTCTTAAGTTGGCAAAGAAACGAGGCTTGGATTTGAAACTTTTAGATAAAGTTATTACTATGCTGCAGAATGATATTCCTCTCGAAGAGAAATATCGTGACCATGAGCTAAAAGGAAAATACCAGGGGTTCAGGGAGTGTCACATTCAGCCGGATTGGTTATTGATTTATCTGAAGGAGAATGATGTTCTAACATTGACTTTAGTTGATACCGGAACACATGCAGATTTGTTTAATTTGTAATGAATAAAACAAAGGTGCTTCATAGTGGTTTGGGTAACGGAAAATCCAAATACCTCATAAAGGTTTGAGTAATGGATTTCCATCTGGTGGTTCTGGTGTTGGTGTAACACTCGCTGCAGCTGCCAGAACCTTTATCTCGTTTATGAGACCAGACTTCGTAAAAGAGAAGATTCTTTTGTGCAACTTGCTAATTCTAAGGATTACCAGCATTTTGAAAATAATACTGGTAATCGATAATCCCTACGGAAGCAGATGACCTGACGCCAGGTACAGCTCATACCATTCCTCACGAGTCAGAGTAATATCGCACGCTGCGATAATTTCTTCAAGCACAACTCGCAGTTGCTCAGGAGTGTTTGGCATTTGTCGAAGCAAAAAATCAACATCGACTGTAACTCTGCTGTCAAATTCAGTAAGCGAATAGAAAATTCTTCCTGACAAAAGAGTTGTAAGCAAAGTTGATAACTTCTTCCACTTGCCTGCGCCTTATTCTTTAATCGTGTAAGCACAGACGCTGCAATATCAGCCATTCAGCAACACCTCCATCAGTTCGGTAACTTTTTTATACACACGCAATTTTTGGGAATAAGCAGAAAGATTATTCAGATTTTTTTTGTCGTCTTTTACATAAGCGTTAATAGCCTTGTTGAAAATTTCGTTATCTAATCTTGAACGATATTTGAAACAATCACATATTGTTCGCTCACGGTCATATACAGGCAGCTCAACCCCGTTGAAGTTGTCGGTGATTTTCCCAAGTTCATACAACTCAGGTTGCATATAATAAGGTCGAATAGCAAGCGAATCAACTTTTAGCTTTGTTCTTGACATTGAACGAGGTACAGCTATTGACCATTTTCGTGGTGCAAAGTCGCTGTAACCATAGTGAAACAATGCAGATTCAACACAAACTATTCCTTTTGGGATGAGTGTTGCAAGCAATTGTTCTTCTGAAGAAACACTTTGTTCGGCAAGCTGATAGTATCCGTGTCGTATACGGTTAAGAAAGCCTGCGTTACACAGGTTTACGACATCAACAGCTCTGATTCCGGCAGCAACAAAGTCGGCAGATTTTGCAATGCCATTATTGTCTACAACCACTTCTTTTGCTCGCTCTTGAAGATTCACTCATTCACCCTCTTCCTTAAAAAATTCACGCACAGCGAATACGTAATTGTGTGCTGATTTTATTGTATCTGAGACGACAAAAAAAATCAATTAAAATTTAAGCACATTTTTTGAAATGTGTGCGTAAAATTATAAGAAATGTTAATTGACATATATGGAATAATAAGTTATATGAAAACACAAGAACAGTTATTTTATCCCTGATACTGGGCATCGGATTTTCGTATGCAGCCAGCTACATTGTATATTTATATACAAAGAAGAATTTATACAGTTATATTTTTAAATTCACATTAAAAGATGTAATGCCGGCAGTTATGATAATTTTAATAATATATGCACTTGCATTTATCCCTTCAATAATCAGCATTAAAAAGATTAATGTGACGAAGAACCTGCAGACTAACAGATAATAAAAACCTTGGGAAACCGTTAATATGATTTTCCAAGGTTTTTAACATATATTATTTCGCTTCAAGTTTATCAAAGATATATCCGAGAACGGGAGCCATGCCCACAAACTCACAGCCGTAAGAGTATTCATCATCCTCTAACGCTTCACAACGGATAATTTTAACAACGCTGTAAAGGATGGAGTCCTCATCGTCAAAAGTAAGTGCGGCATTAAAATAATAATTCATTGGAAGAATGCTTTTTGTAATAAAACCGATACCCGATCTTGAAACATCCTTGACTTCAATAGGCGAGTCAATTTTAATCATATCCGCATTCTGGTCAAAAATGTTGGATACAACAAGGTTAAGCTTGACCTTAACTCTTTTGTGGCGTCTTTTATCAACCATATGTATTTCCTCCAGGTAATATTCTACATTTATAATTATAACTAATATCCATTATAAAACAATACTTATTTTATTTATTTTAGTAGGTATTGACGTTGACTTTATAAAACTTGGTGTACTATAATCGTACTATAAAAAATTGCATAAATATATGGAGGACAATAACATGCAGGAATATAAGCCTTTTAAAGAGGGTAAAGTACGAGAAGTATATGATAACGGTGACAGCCTTATAATGGTTGCAACTGACAGAATATCAGCCTTCGATAACATTCTTAAAAATAAGATAACAGATAAGGGTGCCATATTAACACAGATGTCTAAGTTCTGGTTTGATTTTACAAAAGATATAGTACCTAACCATATGATATCAGTTGATAATAAGGATATGCCTGAATTTTTCCAGAAGGATGAATTTAAAGGTAACAGCATGATGTGCAAGAAGTTAGAGATGCTCCCTATTGAATGTATCGTAAGAGGATACATTACAGGAAGCGGTTGGGCAAGCTACAAGGAAAACGGAACCGTCTGCGGAATTAAGCTCCCTGAAGGACTCAAGGAATCAGACAAGCTTCCTGAGCCTATATATACTCCAAGTACCAAGGCAGAGATAGGACTCCATGATGAGAATATATCATACGAGCAGAGCGTAGAAGTTCTTAAGAAAATTTATCCTGAAAAGGGTGAAGAATATGCAGCTAAGATTAAGGAATATACAATCGCTTTATATAAGAAATGTGCAGATTATGCTTTAAGCAAAGGAATTATCATTGCCGACACCAAATTTGAATTCGGTCTTAACGAAAAGGGTGAAGTTGTTATCGGTGACGAAATGCTCACACCTGACAGCTCAAGATTCTGGCCTCTTGAAGGATATGAAGCAGGCAAGTCACAGCCATCATATGACAAGCAGTTTGTAAGAGACTGGCTTAAAGCTAATCCTGACAATGACCTCCTTCTTCCTGAAGAAGTTGTTAAAAAGACTGTTGACAAATACAAAGAGGCATTTGCATTACTTACAGGCAAAGAATTTAACATCTGATACCTGGAGGTATATATATGATAGAAACAAGTAATTCAGACAATATTGAAGAAAGTGAAGTGCATGAAGAATGCGGTGTATTTGGCGCTTACGATTTTGATGGCAACGATGTTGCCACAACAATATACTACGGACTGTTCGCGTTGCAGCACAGAGGACAGGAAAGCTGTGGTATTGCGGTAAGCGATACGGAAGGACCTAAGGGAATTGTTAATTCCAGAAAGGATATGGGATTAGCAAGTGAAGTTTTTGATGCAGAATCACTTGAGAAATTAAAAGGAAACATTGGTGTAGGACATGTAAGATATTCTACGGCAGGAAGCAGTTGCAGGGAAAATGCCCAGCCTCTTGTTCTTAATTATGTTAAAGGAACACTGGCACTTGCTCATAACGGCAACCTTATAAATGCTCCTGAACTCAGGGATGAACTTTCATACACAGGTGCGATTTTCCAGACAACCATAGATTCAGAGGTAATCGCATATTACATAGCAAGGGAACGTCTTAAGACCTCAAGCGTCGAAGCGGCGGTAGCCAATGCCATGAAAAAAATAAAGGGGGCATATTCTCTTGTAGTAATGAGTCCCCGTAAATTAATTGCGGCAAGGGATGTTTTCGGCTTTAAGCCGTTAAGTATCGGAAAAAGAGACAACGCATATTTCGTATCCTCAGAGACCTGTGCATTTTCAGCTATCGGTGCAGAATTTGTAAGGGATGTGCTTCCGGGAGAAATAGTCACAATAACACCTGATGGTATAAGCTCAGATACTTCAGGATGTATTAATAAATGCGCAAGATGTATTTTTGAATACATATATTTTGCCAGACCGGACAGCTACATTGACGGTGTAGGAGTATACAGTTCCCGTATTATGGCAGGCCGTATACTTGCAAAGACCCACCCTGTGGAGGCTGATATTGTAGTAGGTGTGCCTGAATCAGGTAATGTGGCCGCACTTGGATATTCCATGGAATCAGGAATACCTTACGGAATTGCATTTATGAAAAACAGCTATGTAGGGCGTACTTTTATTAAGCCTAAGCAGTCCCAGAGAGAGACCAGTGTTAAAATTAAACTCAATGTTTTAAAAGATGCGGTAAACGGTAAAAGAGTTATTATGATAGATGATTCCATTGTGCGGGGAACAACCTCGGCAAGAATAGTAAAGATGTTAAAAGATGCAGGTGCTACCGAAGTTCATGTAAGAATAAGTTCGCCTCCGTTTTTACATCCATGTTATTTTGGAACTGATATTCCATCGGATGACCAGTTAATAGCGCATGACCACACCGTAGACCAGATATGTAAATATATCGGGGCAGATTCACTGGGTTACCTTGATGTTACAAGATTAAGTGAACTCATAGACGGTAAGACCGATTATTGTGATGCCTGCTTTACCGGCAATTATCCTATAGAACCGCCGACAGAAGATATCCGTGGCGAATATGAAAAATAAAAGGAGATTTAAAATGGCAACTGACAGATATCAGACACCTTTGGCTGAAAGATATGCAAGTAAAGAAATGCAGTATATTTTTTCGCCTGATAAAAAATTCAGAACATGGAGAGCACTCTGGATTGCTCTTGCGGAATCAGAAAAAGAACTTGGACTTAATATTACGGATGAGCAGATAGAAGAACTTAAAGCTCACAAAGATGATATTAATTATGAGGATGCAAAGGCAAGAGAAAAAATTGTAAGACATGACGTAATGTCACATGTATATGCTTATGGTTTACAGTGCCCTAAGGCAAAAGGAATTATCCACCTTGGAGCAACTTCATGTTATGTAGGCGATAATACTGACCTTATAATAATGACAGAAGGACTTAAACTTGTCCGCAAAAAACTTGTGAATGTAATCAACGAGCTTTCAAAATTTGCAGATGAATATAAGGCACTTCCTACTCTTGCATTCACACATTTCCAGCCTGCCCAGCCAACAACCGTAGGTAAAAGAGCAACTCTCTGGATGCAGGAACTTCTTTTAGACCTTGAAGACCTTAATCATGTTATTTCAACAATGAAGCTTCTCGGACAGAAGGGTACAACAGGAACACAGGCAAGTTTTATGGAGCTTTTTGAAGGCGACCAGGATAAAATACGCCGTCTTGATAAGATGATAGCCAACAAAATGGGATTTGAGGACACATATCCTGTTTCAGGCCAGACTTATTCAAGAAAAGTAGATACCAAGGTTGTGAATGTCCTTGCCGGTATTGCCGCAAGTGCCCACAAGTTTTCTAATGATATAAGACTTTTACAGCATTTAAAAGAAATCGAGGAACCTTTTGAAAAGACACAGATTGGTTCATCAGCAATGGCTTATAAGAGAAATCCTATGAGAAGCGAAAGAATAGCGAGCCTTGCTAATTATGTTATGTCAGATGTTATGAACCCTGCAATCACAAGTGCAACACAGTGGTTTGAGAGAACTCTCGACGATTCCGCAAATAAAAGAATGTCTGTACCGGAAGCATTTCTTGCAGTAGACGGTATACTTGACCTTTATCTTAATGTTGTAGACGGACTTGTTGTATATGACAAGGTAATTTACAAACACATTATGGCAGAGCTTCCTTTCATGGCTACAGAAAATATTATGATGGATGCCGTAAAAGCCGGCGGAGACAGACAGGAACTCCATGAACGTATCAGAACTCTTTCCATGGAAGCGGGCAGACGTGTTAAAGTGGAAGGTCTTGACAACAATCTCCTTGAACTGATTGCTGCCGACCCTGCATTTAATCTTACACTTGAGGATTTGCAGAAAAATATGGATCCTTCATTATACACAGGACGTTCAAAGTGGCAGGTTGAGGAATTCCTTTCAGAAGTTGTAAACCCTATCCTTAACGAATACAAAGATGAACTTGGATTAACAGCGGAAATCAACTGTTAATACATCATTACAAAAGAGTTGCCGGTACTGTGCTGTACAGTTGCTGACAACTCTTTCTTTACATATTTGATAATTTAAGGTATACTATTCACGCAGTCTTTAAAAGCCTGCAGTTATTTATATAATAAAAGAGGAGGATCACACATGGTAAGAGCAATAGTTGGCGCTAACTGGGGTGATGAAGGCAAGGGCAAGATTACGGATATGCTTGCCGAACAGTCAGATATTATAGTAAGATTCCAGGGAGGAAGTAATGCAGGCCATACGATTATTAATGATTACGGCAAGTTCGCTTTACACTTACTTCCATCAGGCGTTTTTTATAATCATACGACAAGTGTAATTGGCAATGGTGTGGCACTTAATATACCATATCTTTTCAATGAAATTAAATCACTTGAGGACAGAGGCGTACCAACACCTAAGATTCTTGTATCAGACAGAGCACAGATACTCATGCCATATCATGTTGATTTTGATACATACGAAGAAGAACGTCTCGGCGGTAAGGCATTTGGTTCCACTAAGTCCGGTATTGCACCATTTTACTCAGACAAATATGCTAAGATTGGTTTTCAGGTAAGTGAATTATTTATGGATGAATCAGACCTTCGTGAAAAGGTTGAGCGTGTTGTGGAATACAAGAACGTGCTTCTTAAGAACCTTTATAATAAGGAACCAATGAATCCTGATGATATATTCAATCTTTTAATGGAATATAAGGAAATGGTTGCTCCATATGTAGCAGACGTTTCACTTTTCCTTCACAATGCACTTAAAGAGGGCAAGACAGTCCTCCTTGAGGGACAGCTTGGTTCCCTTAAGGATCCTGACCATGGTATTTATCCAATGGTAACATCTTCTTCAACACTTGCATCTTACGGAGCAATCGGTGCAGGTATTCCAGCCAGGGAGATTCAGGATGTAGTTACCGTTGTTAAAGCATATTCTTCAGCAGTCGGTGCCGGAGCATTCGTAAGTGAGATTTTCGGTGATGAAGCACAGGAATTAAGAGTCCGTGGCGGAGACGGTGGCGAATTCGGCGCTACAACAGGCAGACCAAGAAGAATGGGATGGTTTGACGCAGTTGCCACAAGATACGGCTGCAGAATGCAGGGTGCAACAGAAGTAGCACTTACAGTTCTTGATGTACTCGGATATCTTGATGAGATTCCGATGTGCGTAGGCTATGAAATTGACGGCGAAGTTATCAAGGACTTCCCTGTAACATACAAGCTTGAAAAGGCTAAGCCTGTATTTAAGAAATTTAAGGGCTGGAAATGTGATATCAGAGGAATTAAGAATTATGATGAACTTCCTGCCGAATGTAAGGCATACATTGAAGCAATAGAGGAAGAAATCGGAGTACCTATCACAATGGTATCTAATGGTCCTAAGAGACACGATATTATCTATAGAACAGGTAATTTGTCTAAATAAATTATATTGAGGATATAAAAAAAGTCGTCAAATTTATATGTCCCCTGTCTTTTGACAGGGGACATATTTTTATTCAAACAGGATGTTAGTGGCAGGGAATTCTGTAATCCTACAACAGCGGCGGGGTAAAATCCCGGCCCGCTAGCTCGGGGAGAGGAGTCAGCTTGCGAATCTCTACCCGACTCTTAACAAATCTCAAAATTACTCATCAGCAGAATCGTCGCCGTCTTCATTTTCCGGGATATCTTTTTCAGAAATTTCATCTTCCTCTGAATTCATAAACTGGTTTCTTGTAGCAAGCTTATGGAACATCATGAAAATATATATCCATACCGGAACAACAATAGTACAGAGCATTGATATTTTAAGCGCGGCACCTGCACTCTTATGCTGGATTATTGCGAGTACAAGGGAAGTTATGTACATTCCGACCAAAAGCACTATACAAATAATTGCCATTACTCTGACGGCAGTAGATTTCTTTTTCATATATTAACCTCGTCATCTTATATTTTAAAATGATTTTAGCAGAAAATAAGAAAAATGTATAGAGAGTGCATTTGACTAAATTAAAAGATTGTTATATAATCTCATAATAATACAAAAGTTTTAGGAGAACGAACATGACATTATTAGAACAGTGGAGAGAAATGGCCTATGATGACAAAAAAAGTCCTCAGGCACAACAGATGTTTTGGGCTAATTATTTCAACTTAGAGAAGGGTGTATATATAGACCTTCTTAAATCATATGGTGAACCTGTGAAAGGTACAGTTAAGGAACTGGCAGAGAAATATAACTTTGATATAATGACGATGGTTGGCTTCCTTGACGGAATTAATGACAGCCTTAAGAATCCTAATCCGATTGAGACAATGGATGAGAATACAGAAGTGAACCTTGATTATGATTTGGAAACTCTCTATAAGAATATGGTTGATGCAAGAGCTGACTGGCTTTATGAACTTCCTGAATGGGACGAGTTAATTGATTCCAAGAGAAGAAAGGAACTCTATAAAGAACAGAAACTTTCAACAACAGTTGTTAAGGGACCTAAGATTTCAAGAAATGATCCATGTCCTTGCGGAAGCGGTCTTAAATATAAGAAATGCTGTGGCAAGAACGCATAATTTTGTAAACAATCGTGTAGCGTAAAGCGTAAATCCAGATGGATTTACGCTTTATTTTTTTGCAAAGAAGGAGGAAAAGATATGCAAAAAGATAATACAGACAAAATGGCATCTATGAAAATCAGTAAATTGATGATTACAATGGGAATTCCCATGATTTTGTCAATGATGCTGCAGGCGGTGTATAATATTGTAGACAGTGCCTTTGTAGGAAGAATTAAAGGAACGGGAGAAGCATCACTTAATGCATTAACGTTAGCATTTCCCGTACAAATGCTTATTGTGGCGGTGGGAATAGGAACAGGTGTAGGACTTGGTGCACTGTTGTCAAAAAGTTTAGGACAGAATAACATAGATAAAGCAGATAGAGTTGCAGGAACAGGAATTTTTCTTGGAATAATAATCTGGCTGCTATGTGTATTGTTTGGTATATTTGGTGTAAAACCATATATAAACAGCCAGACAAACGATGTATATGTAGCAAAACTGGCAACGGAATATTTACAGATATGCTGTATTATTTCTTTTGGAATGGTCCTGTTTGGGATTTTTGAAAAAATGCTTCAGTCAATGGGCAATTCGCTATATTCAACAATTGCACAGATAACGGGAGCTGTTGTTAATATTGTGCTTGACCCGGTAATGATTTTTTCTATGAATCTTGGGGTAAAAGGAGCTGCATACGCAACCGTAATAGGACAGATTATTTCATTAATAATGGCAGTGATTTTCCATTATAAAAAAGATAAAGCCATAAATAAAAGTATAAAGTATATACGACCTTCAAAGCCAATAATAAAAGAAATATACAAAATAGGTGTGCCCGCCATTATTGCACAGGCATTAATGTCCGTGATGACCTATGGATTAAATATTATTCTCGGAAAAATAAGTAATTCGGCGGTTACGGCATACGGATTATATTATAAAGTGCAGCAGTTCGTATTGTTTGCGGCATTCGGACTCAGGGATGCAATAACGCCGATTGTTTCTTTCAGCCACGGAATGCAAAATAAAAAACGTATTAACGAAGGCATAAAATGTGGTATAATATATACGGCAATAATTATGATAGCAGGAACCGTATTGTTGGAAACTTTAGCCGGTGCTCTGGCAAAGATGTTTGGCATAGGCGCAGATACGGGAAGGATGTATATATCGGCGATGCGGATAATATCGGCAGGATTTGTTTTTGCAGGAGCCAATATTGCATTTCAGGGTGTTTTTCAGGCACTTGACGGTGGAATGGAATCATTAATTGTATCTGTATTACGACAGATAGTATTTGTGTTACCTGTAGCATATTTGTTATCTTTACCTGTAAGAAACAATTCCGGTAAAATATGGCTTGTATGGCTCACATTTATATTTGCAGAAGGAATGAGCCTTATCATATCATTATTGTTAATGAAAAAAATCAAAAAAAATGTTATTAACAATGTTAAGGAGGCAGATTATCATGAGTAAAATTATTACAATCAGTCGAGAGTTTGGCAGTGGCGGACATTTTATAGGCGAAAACGTAGCGAAGAAATTAGGAATAACGTTTTATGATTCCCAGATACTTGAGAAAATTGCCGAAGAAACAGGTTTTTCCAAGAAAATTATAGAGGATCAGGGTGAATATTCCCCATCAAAGAGCATATTTTCCTATGCATTTGTGGGAAGAGATGCGACAGGAAGTTCAATTTCGGACAAAATATATAACGCACAGTCAGAAATAATTAGAGAACTTGCGAAGAAAGAATCTTTTGTAATTATAGGAAGATGTGCGGATTATATTTTAAGGGATAATCCCGATGCAGTACATATTTTTATACACGGTGATGAAGCAGTCAAAAAAGAAAGAATCATGAAATTATATAACAAGACTGAAAAAGAAGCTGTGGATATGATGCGTGATATGGATAAAAAGAGAAAAATGCACTATAATTATTATACAGAAGGTGAATGGGGCAAAGCCACCAACTACACAATGACACTTAACAGCAGTAAATTAGGCTTTGATAAATGTATAGACATTATTTCGGAACTGTAAAGGAATTGGAGATATGATATGGTAACACAGAATAAATGCGAAATATCAATACCTGCTATTTTGAAGGTAGAGAAAGACATATTGGGACAGGTAGGAAAATATCTGGCAGATATGAATTTCCATAAAGTTGTTATCCTCTTCGGAAATGGACTTATTAATCTGTTCGGGGATAAAGTTCTTAAAGGAATGAAAGACAATAACATTGAGGTGCTTCTCTATCAGGAAATGGATACGGTTGAAATTAACGCAATAATGCAGCTTGGATTTTCGTTTCCAAATATAACTGAAGCGGTTATAGGCATCGGCGGCGGTAAAGTCATTGATGCGGCTAAATACTGTGGATTTTTAAGGAATCTTCCTTTTATAAGTATCCCTACATCAGCTTCGTCTGATGGTTTTTCAAGCGCCAGTGCATCCCTTATAGTGGAGGGCAGAAGAAAATCCGTACCGGCAAGGATTGCATACGGCATAATCGCAGACATTGAAGTAATAAAAAGTGCTCCTAAGGCATTCCTTTATTCAGGAATCGGAGACATGGTATCCAAAATAACAGCACTTTATGACTGGATTTTTGAACAGGAAAAAGGTTATGATATTGTAAATGACTGTGCTATGATGATATCTAAAAAAGCAGTAAACAGTTTTGTAAGAACACCATTTAAGGATATTCTGGATGATCGTTTTATTAAGGAACTGATGGATTCCCTCGCCATGAGCGGGATTGCCAATGAGATAGCCGGCAGCAGCGCACCTACAAGTGGAAGCGAACACCTTATATCCCATGCACTTGACAAGATGCTGGAGAAACCAAGCCTTCATGGTATCCAGGTAGGTATTGCGACATACATTATGAGCAAAGTTCAGAATCACCGGTATGAGAGAATTAATACAGTATTCACCGACACCGGTTTCTGGGATTATGTAAAGACACTGGAACTTCGGAAAGAAGATTTTAAGAAAGCGGTAATGCTTGCTCCCGAGATAAAACCTTTCAGGCACACATATCTCCACGAAGAAAAATATAGGAATCTTGCTATAGAAATAATAGAAAAGGATGAAAAACTGAATAATATTTTAGTATAAAAATAAGCCCTTACAGAGGATAATCCGTAAGGGCTTATATAATATCTTATCAGTCAGCCGTAACGAAGAATTTCTGGATTGCAGTATCTCCATTAGTCTCAACTCTGTAAAGAGTATCAGAACCGAACATCTTGAAAAATGTGTACTTTGATGTACAGCTTATAGAAGTTACATCACCGTCATATATTTTTATCTGATTGCTTCCGTCTTTATTCATTCTGTTAAAAGAATGGTCATAAGTCTCTTCCTGATAATAAATAACATCATTATAAACGTTATATAATACAACTTTGTCTGTTGTAAGAACCTTTTTAGTGTTATTCGAAAGGTTCACAGAGGTAAGAGCATAGTTATTATCGAGGTCAATATAATAAAGAACATTGTTTACAACCGATGCCATGTATGTATTGCCATTCAGATATGAAATTGATGAGCCGTCTGACACACGCATACTGTATACCGAATGGTCGGCAGTACCGGATGAAGAAGGTTTTGAATAATAGATATGTCCTTTATATACTGAAGAATTGGCAATGTCATCTTCAAGAAGGACTTCTTCATTCTTACCGTTAACATTGATGGCGTAAGTTACATTTTTGGAATTGAGTACACCATTAAATATAAGTGTATTGCCGGACAACGCAAGGTCTGTACTGTAACCCGTATGAAGAGTGGTATAACGTCCACCATTTAACGCACATCTTACAACACCATAAAGCTCTCCACGAAGAAGGGAGTTGGTGTTGGATGCCTTGGCATTATTTTTTACATAATAAATGTATCTGCCGGCACAGTTAATATAAGAGACGTCGTCATCTGTAAGACACTTAATGTTGGAACAGTCGCTGTCCATGGAATAAAGCTTGTTATTGTCATAAGGGTTGGAAAAATATATCTTTCCGCCGCTTTCACAAAAGCTTCCTCCGTTTAAAAGATTGCCCGGAGTATTTCCGGTGGTTGAGGAACTGTTCTTGTCTATTTTCGTAACATTATGGTATACGATAATAAGAATAATAATAGCGAGAAGAACAGAGCCGCCAATAATGAATTTTGTGTATTTCTTATTCATAATTTATAGACTCCAATACATTATGATAATAATATTATGAAATAAAATTATTTTTTTTTCAAGCAAATTATTATAATTTGTGATATAACTATTAAAAGTGACATATAGAAGGAGAAAATATATGGTAGTTGACTTACAGGAATCAAGAAAACAGATAGATGAGATTGACAGACAGATAGTTGAACTTTTTGAAAAAAGAATGGATGTTGCAGCCAATGTTGCCGATTATAAAATAGCAACGGGAAAAGCTGTATTTGATAAAGAAAGAGAAGAACAGAAAATTGATACACTGAGACATCTTGCACATTCGGATTTTAACAACAAATGTGTGGCAGAACTTTTTACACAGATTATGGCAATGAGCCGCAAATTCCAGTATTCAAAGCTTGAGATGAGAAAGTCGGATTCCAGGTTAGAACCATATGACATTGTTGATGATATAAGACGTGACAATATTAAAGTTGTGTATCAGGGCGTGCCGGGAGCATACAGCCATGAAGCAATGCTTAATTTTTTCGGCAACGATGTCAGAAATATGAATGTAGACACTTTCAGGGAGGCTATGCAAGCTGTGAGTGACGGCGTGGCGGATTATGCCGTTATACCGATAGATAATTCTTCAGCAGGAATGGTTAATGATACTTATGATCTTTTGCAGGAATTTAATAATTACATAGTGGGAGAGACTTATGTGAAGATAAGACATTGCCTCCTTGCAAAGCCGGGGGCGACACTTAAGGACATAAAGTGCGTATATTCCCATCCTCAGGGCCTTGCCCAGTGTGCCGCATTTCTTGACAGACATAAGGACTGGCACCAGAAAGCATATCTTAATACAGCAATGAGTGCCAAAAAAGTTGCCGAAGACAATGACATTCATCAGGCAGCAATAGGTTCTGCAAATTGTGCCGGTGAATATGGTCTTCAGATTCTTGAAGATGGCATTAACTCATCGGCATGCAATACCACAAGATTTGTAATTGTCAGCAGAAAAAGAGAATTTATTAAAAATGCCGACAAGGTAAGCGTGTGTTTTGAAGTTCCGCATAAATCGGGAAGTCTTTACAATGCGTTATCACATATTATGTTTAATAATCTTAATATGACTAAAATAGAGTCAAGACCTATACCTGAGCATAACTGGGAATTCAGATTTTTTGTGGATTTTGAAGGAAATCTTGCAGACCCCGGCGTAAGAAATGCTCTGAGAGGTATATCGGAAGAGTCGAATTATTTGAGACTGTTAGGAAATTATTAGGAGGCATTATAATGAACAGTTCAGAATTATTATTATACAAAAATCCGGAAAATCGCGAGGTTTTTGATTGCATGCTAAGGATAGCTTCAGAAGAATTTGAAGGACTTGACGTAAAAAAAACGGCAGGACGGATTGTGTCGCATATTCTTGAAGTATCGGAAAAGATGGGATTTAACGGAAATTTATGGCAGGACTATCTTGCATATAATCTTGCAAATGATGAGAATTCTTACAGTCTTTCCTGTGAAAGAAGGGGAAGAATGGAAGGCAGCATTAACAAAGCAGCATTGCTTGATATGGCTGTGTACAGAGAACTTTTTAATACGGATTTAAGCGGGATTGACGCTAAATACGGCACATTTTTATCCATGCTCACCGGATTTGAAAACAATAATGAGGGTGAAAAATACTATAATAAAAGAATAAGAAACAGGATAATTAAACTGGCTGAGGAACTTTCCGGGGCAGCGGATGACAATACATTTTTAAATACCGTATGTGATTTTTATAAAGATGCAGGTGTCGGATGTATAGGACTTTTTAAGGCTTTCAGGGTAGGACATGATGACAATGACAGACCTGTAATCACTCCTGTTATAAGTGTTGAGCACAAATATCTTAAAGACCTCATAGGATATGATATACAGAAAAAGAAAATAACGGACAATACGGAGGCATTTCTTGCAGGAAGTAAAGCTAATAACGTTCTTTTATTCGGTGACAGCGGAACCGGAAAATCATCCTGCATTAAGGCAATACTTAATGAATATTACGATGACGGACTAAGAATGATTGAGATATATAAACATCAGTTTAAGGATTTGTCAGCAATTATCAATCAGGTAAAGGACAGAAATTACAAATTCATCATATATATGGATGACCTTTCTTTTGAAGAATTTGAGATAGAATACAAGTTCTTGAAAGCTGTTATTGAGGGAGGACTGGAAAAAAGACCTGACAATGTACTTATATATGCGACAAGCAACAGAAGACATCTTGTCAGGGAAAAATATTCTGATAAAGAAGAAAGAGACGATGACCTTCACACAAGGGATACAGTGGCAGAGAAACTTTCACTTTCTGCACGATTCGGCGTATCCGTATATTTTGGCTCACCTGACAAGAAACTTTTTAATGAAATAGTAAAAGGTCTTGCACAAAAGAATAACATTAAAGTTGACGAAAATACGCTTCTCATGGAAGCCAATAAATGGGAATTGTCCCACGGTGGATTGTCAGGAAGAACCGCGGAACAATTCATAAGCTATATGGTATCGGCATACGCAGATTAATTTAATGAATCACGAAGCTTATCAAGATAATCATAACTTATCATAAGATTGCCCATTCCTGTTCCAAGACGGATGTCAGGTTTGTTTGCACCGTGAAAATCGGAACCACCGGATTCCAGAAGTCCGGTTTCATGGGCAAGCTTTCTTACCGTAAGTTCGTCAAATCCCTTGTAGGTTGAATACATGGATTCAATTCCGGTGAGCCCGCAGTCTTTAAGTCTTATACATAAATCCTTTAATTCTCCCATTGTAAGATGGTAGAGCAAAGGATGAGCAAGGATTGCGGCACCGCCGGCTTTTTTTATCATATCAACCGCGTCATATACGGATTTATGTTCGCGGCTCACATACAAAGGACAGCCGTCACCAAGATATTTTGAAAAGGCTTCCTTGTTGTCTTTTACATAGCCTTTCTTAGTCATATAAGAAGCAAAGTGAGCTCTGGTTATAATGCTGTGGGGGAACATGTTCTCAAGAACTTCAAGAGAAACCGGAAAACCGGCTTCATTGAATTTCTGTATAAGCAGCCAGTTTCTTGCATCACGCCTTTTGATTTCTTCATATATTGCATCGTGAAATTCTTTGTTTTTATAATCAATAAAAAGTCCCACTATATGAATTTCTTTATCTTTATAACTTGTACTTATCTCTATTCCGGGAATAACTTCTATTCCGGCTTTGCCACCTGCGTCGATTGCTTCGTCAATTCCATCCGTTGTATCGTGGTCGGTAAGGGCAAATGCACTTATGCCGTTTTTGACAGCCTCCTTTACAAGCTCTGCAGGAGAAAATGTGCCATCCGAATAAGTTGAGTGAACGTGTAAGTCAATCTTTTTCATTCAAAATGTCCTCTCTTTAATGTAAAAAAATAATTTTTTTTGTCATAATTTATATAGCATACATTTTGAGATAATGCTATACTTAATATGTAATGAATGGAATTACTTTATAATCCCGGATAACATCCTCGGGTAAGAGGGTTTAGATATATGAAAAAAAAGAGAATATTGACGATTGCAGGTATTGCAGCTTTTTTTGTTGCGGTAATTACTGTGATTATTGTTTTGCTGAATGTCGGAAGAACAGGTGGTGATTCCTCAGAAACCGGTATAGCTGTAGGGGATACGACTACAGGAGGATATGTTCATGTCACCACAGATGCAACAACATCTGACAGACTTCAAGAGACAATGACTACAGAGAACGGAAGAACATCTCCATCTGAGATAGGAGATATTACAAGTGACGACGATAATTTTGATACCGTTCCGGAATCGATTACGACAACAGCAGGCGCAGATAAGACAACATCCCGCCCTGATAACAATACCACAGATAATACAACGGAAAGCACAACTGCAACAGAATCAGAACAGCCGACGGTAGCAGAATCTTCAGTGGAGAGTAATATTACACAATTCTCCTTTGTTAAGTATGACATAGCAGGAATGCCGGATACATACAACTGGAGTGAGTATCTGCTGAGAAAGGGCTATAAGAATGTAAATAACCGGACTGAGCTGACAGATTATGCACAGTCTGTTTTAAATAAAATAACCGAGACCAAGGGCGTAAGATATATACTTGCACCAAGAGGTATATTTGATGATATTATAGGCGAGAATCCATCCGATGCCCATTTGTATGAGCTTTTCGGAATGGATTATCAGACATATATGTGCAAGGGTGTAGCTATATTCCGTATGCGTAAGGTGCAGGATGTGGTGAATCGTGTGACAGATAAGTCCGTGTACGCTATCTATTATTATTCTTATGAGGACTACGTCATGATGACCGAGGTTGACAATAAGATTAAGGAGATAGTTGCAGGATTCAGTGGCAGCGAATTTGACAAGATTAAAGCAGCCCATGACTACCTTTGCGTTAACGTGGAATACAAGGAGGTATCTGACGGATATGTCTCCCATACATCGTATGGTGCATTGATTAACGGACAGAGTGTCTGTGAGGGTTATGCCAAAGCATATAAGCTTATGCTGAATGCAATGGATATTCCCTGCGATATGGTTGTGAATGCCACACACGGATGGAACGAAGTATTTTACGATAATAAATGGTATATGGTTGATGTAACCAACGACGATACCTGGTCCTCGTACCGCTATTTTATGTTGGGCAGGGACGTAATGTTAAGCAGGACGGATAAGTATGTGGAATCGGAATTGATTGATGAAGAAAAGTCAGGATGTATATCATATTATAACTACGTTGACGGAATGAACAGCTCGGTTAATAAGCTGGCTGAGTTTACATATAACAGTATACAAAGAGTAACAGATAAAATCCCACAGTGATGTGGGATTTTATAAACGGAATTTGATTAATAGTATTAACGAAGGACAATAATGAATAATCTTACATTAATAGGATATCTGAAAAAACAGATAAAAAACAACGGATGCGGCAGCCTTTCAATATCAAAGCTGTCTTCTTATTCTTTAGAACATAATGAATTACTGCACCATATTGCATTATATGCTTACCTTACCGATAAGATACATCTTTGCGGTAAGAATGAAGCTCTTTATATGGAATGTATGAAGATTAAGAATAATGAAAATTATATAAGGGACTGCAAAGAATATGCCGGAATTTACGATGCATATAAAGAAGAGACCGGGGAATTCCAAAAAGAAGATGAATTCAAAGCGAAGATAAGAAAAAGAATTCTGGAACTTCAGAAAGAAAAGTCCATAAGTAATTACAGGATATATACGGACCTGGGTCTGAATCCCGGCAACGTAAACAGTTTTCTTAAAAACGGTGATTACAGAAAATTAAGTCTTAATATAGTAAGAAGAATATGGAAATATGTAGAAAGGATTTAAAGAAATGATAAAGACCTTATTAAAACACGTAAAGCAGTATAAGGCAGCATCCATAGCAACCCCTTTTTTTATGATTCTTGAAGTTGCCATGGAAATGACGGTGCCTTACCTTATGGCATCCCTTGTAGACGATGGAATCGAAAAAAGCGATATGAGACATATCCTTATGGTCGGAGGCATTATGTTTATTGCCGCTCTTGTAGGACTTTTTGCAGGACTTATGGGTGGCAAATACGGAGCCAAAGCTTCCGCGGGATTTGCCAAAAATCTGAGAGAAGGTATGTATAACAATATACAGACATTCTCTTTTTCCAATATTGATAAATTCAGTACGGCAGGTCTTGTAACAAGACTTACAACGGATGTAACCAATGTGCAGAACTCATACCAGATGATTTTGAGAATGTGTATGAGAGCTCCGGCAAGCCTTATTTTTGCCATGATAATTTCTTTTACAATCAATGTAAAAATGGCAAGTATATTTTTGATTGCGGTAATAATTCTTGGCGGAATACTTACCATACTTATGCTAAAAGCCAACAGGTATTTTAAACAGGCATTTCCTAAATACGATGAACTTAACGAAAGCGTTCAGGAAAATGTATCCGCAATCCGTGTGGTCAAGGCGTATGTCCGTGAAGAACATGAAGACAAGAAGTTTAAAAAAGCCAGCAATAACATTTACTCAATGTTTGTAAAAGCGGAAAATGTGCTGGTATTCAATAATCCTGCGATGATGGTTGCCATATATACCTGTATGCTTCTCATAAGCTGGATTGGTGCAAAACTTATAGTCAGCAGTAATGAGACAGCACTTACGGTAGGCAACCTTACAAGCCTTATATCTTACTGCATGAACATACTTATAAGCCTTATGATGCTTTCCATGGTATTTGTAATGATATCAATGAGTGTGTCAAGTGCAGAACGTATTGCAGAAGTGCTTAATGAAAAAGCTGATATAGTCAATCCTGATAAACCGGTTATGGAAGTAAAGGATGGAAGCATTATTTTTAACCATGTCAACTTTAAATATAAAAAAGACAGTGAAGACATGGTGTTAAGCGATATACAGCTTGATATAAAATCCGGAGAGACAATAGGAATTATCGGCGGAACCGGAAGTGCCAAGACCAGCCTTGTCAATCTTATAAGCAGACTTTACGATGTAACAGATGGTGATATAGAGGTCGGCGGCGTTGATGTCAGAAAGTATGACCTGGAAACACTCCGTAACCGGGTAAGTGTTGTTTTACAAAAAAATGTCCTTTTTTCGGGAACAATTCTTGAAAATTTAAGATGGGGCAATAAAGAAGCAACGGAAGAAGAGTGCATCAGGGCCTGCAGGCTTGCCTGTGCAGATGAGTTTATTGAGAAATTTCCTGACGGCTATAATACATACATCGAGCAGGGCGGCACCAATGTATCCGGCGGACAGAGGCAGAGACTTTGTATTGCGAGAGCCTTACTTAAAAACCCAAAGATTCTTATCCTTGATGACAGCACGAGCGCGGTTGATACAACAACGGATAAAAAAATCAGAACAGCCTTTAAAACAGAGATACCTGACATTACAAAGATTATCATTGCACAGAGAATATCAAGTGTTCAGGACGCAGACAGGATAATTGTAATGGAGGATGGTAAAATTAACGGAGTGGGAACTCACGAAGAGCTTCTTGCCGGTAATGATATATACAAAGAAGTGTATGAGTCCCAGACAGGAACGGGCGGAGACTTTGATGAAAATTCAAAAGGAGGCGATAAGTAATGCCTGCACCAAGAGGAATGAAACCTACAGTAAACAATCCTGCACAGGTTTTAAAAAGAATTTTAAACCTTGTATTCAAAAGATATAAATTTGCCTGCATATTTGTTGCGTTATGTATAGTGGTAAACGTTTTTTCAACATTGCAGGGAACAATGTTCATAAGAACACTTATTGATGATTTTATCATACCGCTTTTAAAACAGGATGTACCTGATTATACTGCTTTGTCGAAAGAAATATTAAGAGTTGGCTGCATATACCTTGTAGGTGTTCTTGCTTCATTTGGTAATGCCAAGACAATGGTATATGTAACACAGGGAACATTAAAATACACAAGGGACGAGCTTTTCCATCATATGGAGTCTCTTCCTATCAGATACTTTGATACGCACTCACACGGAGATATTATGTCCGTATATACCAATGACGTAGATACTTTAAGACAGATGATAAGCCAGAGCATGCCACAGTTCCTTAACAGCATAATTATGATTGTTGGAATTGTAATAAGCATGGTTTCAATAAGTCTTCCACTTACAGGAGTAGCCTTTGTAATGGTAGCGGTAATGATTATTCTTACAAAAAAAGTATCAGGACTCAGCGGAAAGTATTTTGTCGCACAGCAGAGAGACCTGGGTGCCGTGAACGGATATATCGAAGAAATGATGGCAGGACAGAAAGTTGTAAAAGTATTCTGCCATGAAGAAGAAGGAAAAGAAAAATTCAAAGAACTCAATGACAGACTTTTTAACAGCGCATATAATGCCAACAAATACGCTAATATAATAGGACCTATTAATGCACAGCTTGGTAATTTAAGTTACGTTGTAATAGCTATTGCGGGCGGACTTTTTGCAATATACGGAATAGCCGGAGTAACAATCGGAGGACTCGTAAGTTTCCTCACCCTGAGCAAAAGCCTTAATATGCCTATTAACCAGATCAGTATGCAGTTTAACAGTATTATTATGGCACTTGCGGGAGGGGAAAGAATTTTCTCACTTCTTGATGAAAAACCTGAGGTTGACGAGGGTTATGTAACGCTTGTAAATGCTGTAAAAAAAGATGGTGTAATAAGCGAGACCAAAGACCGTACAGGTCTATGGGCATGGAAGCACTATCATAAGGAAAATAATACAACCGATTATATAGAGCTTAAAGGTGATGTGGAATTTTTTGATGTGGATTTTGGATATAATGATGAAAAAATTGTACTTCACAATGTTGACCTGTATGCTACACCCGGACAGAAGATTGCATTTGTAGGCTCAACAGGAGCAGGCAAGACCACCATAACTAACCTTATTAACCGCTTTTATGATATACAGGATGGAAAAATCCGTTATGATGGCATTAATATTAATAAGATAAAAAAAGCAGATTTGAGAAAATCACTTGGTATTGTATTGCAGGACACACATCTTTTTACCGGTACTGTTATGGATAACATAAGATACGGAAGACTCGATGCAAGCGATGAGGATGTGTATACGGCAGCGAAACTTGCCAATGCCCACGGCTTTATAAAACATCTCCCTAAGGGTTACGATACCATGCTTACAGGTGACGGCGCCAATTTAAGCCAGGGACAGAGGCAGCTGCTTGCCATTGCCAGAGCTGCAATAGCAGACCCTCCGGTTCTTATCCTTGATGAAGCAACATCTTCTATTGATACCAGAACTGAAAAAATAGTCCAGGACGGTATGGACAGACTGATGAAAGGCAGAACAACTTTTGTCATTGCCCACAGACTTTCCACCGTAAAAAATGCTGACTGTATAATGGTTCTTGAGCAGGGACGTATCATTGAAAGGGGCTCACATGATGAACTTATTGCGAAAAAAGGAAGATATTACCAGTTATATACAGGAAATAATATCGGTGAATAATCCCGATTAAGAAAAGTGATATATATTATAGAAAAATGATATTTTATTGGTTCGCCTTTTTTGTTAAAATTAAAAGATACAAAGAAGGAGGTATTACCCAATGAAAAAATTGCGTAAATTATTTGCAATTCTTCTTGTGGCACTTATGGTATTTTCCATGGCAGCCTGCGGCAAGAAGAAGGACCAGGGATCGGTTGAGACAACAACTCCTGTAGAGACAGAGTCTACAACTGATAATTCCAACAAAGCAACAGAGCTTACTCTTAATGTCCATTATTTAAGAGAAGACGGTGTGTATGATGGCTGGAATGTATGGCTTTGGCCGGATGGCGGTGACGAAGGTAAGGCATACACATTCGGAACAGACAAGGATGAACACGGTGTTAAGACAACAGCAGTATTTCCTGCAGGTACAACAACTATAGGTTTTATTGTCAGACTTAATGAATGGGAATCAAAGGATATTGATTCCGACCAGTTTATTACATTGAACGGTGTTATTGCCGGAACAGTTGAAGTATACATAACTTCAGGTGTTGAAGGATACAAATTAGAGCTAGGAGAAGATTGCGTGACAGGGCTTAGTGTATTAAGTGCAGAGCTGGATGGAGATTTCCAGACACTTAAGATAACATTAACAGAAGAATACAAGGACAATGAAATTAAAGTTACTGACGCAGAAGGCAAAGAATTAGCTATTGACAGTGTTGAAAAAGATTCAGGTGATGCTAAGAAGATAATTGTTAAACTTAAAGAAAAAGCAGACCAGTTTGGCAAATATAAAGTAATGCTGGGAAACGTCGGATATGATGTAACAGTACCTGATTATTATTCTACATCTGAATTTGAAGATGCTTATACATATGACGGAGATGACCTTGGAGCAGCATGGTCTAAGGATTCCACAACATTTAAAGTATGGGCACCAACAGCTAAGGCAGTTAAAGTGAATACATACAAGTCAGGTGTTAAGGGAACAGATGACCTTATTAAATCATATGATATGACACTTGATAAGAATGGCGTATGGACAGTTAAGGCAGAAGGAGACCTTAACGGCGTATTCTATTTATATGAAGCAGATTTTGGCTCATCTAAGACAGAGGCATGTGATCCATATGCTAAGGCAGTCGGAGTCAATGGTGACAGGGCAATGGTAATTGATTTATCATCAACAGACCCTGACGGATGGGATAAGGATACTAATCCTAATAAGAAACTTAATGCTACAGATGCATCAGTATATGAACTCCATATAAGAGACCTTTCGGCTGATTCATCATCAGGTATTAAGAATACAGGTAAATATCTTGGACTGACAGAAACAGGAACAACTAATGGTTCAGGACAGGCAACAGGTCTTGATCATATCAAAGAACTTGGTGTAACACATGTCCAGATCGGACCAATGTATGATTATGCAACAGTTGACGAGACTAAGTTAGATACAAAACAGTACAACTGGGGTTATGATCCTAAGAATTACAATGTACCTGAGGGTTCATACTCATCAGATCCATATAATGGAGCAGCACGTGTAAGTGAAGTTAAACAGATGGTTAAGGCATTACATGATAATGGATTAAGCGTTGTTATGGACGTCGTATATAACCATACATACAATACAAGCTACTGCTTCAATGAACTCGTACCTGATTATTTCTATCGTCCGGGCGCTAATGGTTCAGGCTGTGGCAATGATGTAGCTTCAGAGAGAGCTATGGTAAGTAAGTTTATTGTTGATTCTGTAGTATACTGGGCTAAAGAATATCATATCGACGGCTTCAGATTTGACCTTGTAGGCCTTATTGATATGGATACGATTAAAGCAATCAGAACAGAATTAGATAAGATAGATCCTTCTATCATTCTTTATGGTGAAGGCTGGAGCATGACAACTAAGATTACTAAGTCAGGCGTAACACTGGCAACACAGATGTACGTTAATAAGTTAGACAGATTTGCAATGTTCAGTGATACAATCCGTGATGCAATTAAAGGTAGTGTATTTAATGCAGATGAAAAAGGATATGTCAACGGAAACATCTCTAATACAGATGTAATTAAGAAAGCAATCCAGGGCAAGACCGGATGGTCAGAAAAGGGCTCACAGAACATTGTCTATGCATCATGCCACGATAACAGGACATTATGGGATGAAATCAATTTATCTAATCCAAATGACAGTATGGAAGATAAAGTTAAACAGAATCTTCTTTCAGCAGCTATTGTATATACTTCACAGGGAACACCATTTATCCTTGCCGGTGAAGAAATATTAAGAAGCAAGCCTAATGGTGACGGAACATTTAGCAGCGACAGTTATAATGCAGGTGATGAAGTAAACAGCATTAAGTGGAGCACATTAAGTGATGCTACATACCAGAAAGTATTTAATTACTATAAGGGAATGATAGCATTCAGAAAAGCACATGCTTCATTAAGAATAATGGACACTGCTTCAAGTTATTATAAGTTTACTGAAGACACGGACAAGGGTGTTATTGCTTATGAATTAACAGGTGTTAAGGAAGAAGTATCAGATTCAATCTTTGTTGTATATAACCCATTAAGTGAAGCAACAACAGTTACACTTCCGGAAGGTGACTGGACAATCTGCGTACAGGGCGACAAGGCAGGAACTGATTCTCTCGGAACAGCAAACGGAAAAATTACTGTAGATGGAATTTCATGTACAATACTTGTAAAAGGCGCAACAAAATAATATAGCATAATTATAGTCCCGGGAACGTCAGGTTTCCGGGACTTGTTATTTTCTGTACATAGGATAATCGCAGAAAATCAACATTTTTAGATTAGAAAATCAACATAAATGCTATTGAAAAAAGAAAACTAAAGTATTAGAATAAGGACAGTCGTAAGACACAATAATGTATTTAGGAAAGGAATAAAAAAATGAAAAAAATTGCAAAAAGAGTAATTACAGCCGTTTTAGCAATGGCAATGGTAATTGGAATGATGGCTATGACAGCTTTCGCAGCAGATGACACATACAGTGTTATCGGATCAATCAATGGTAACTGGGATAAGGACACAGATTTGGTTAAGCAGGCAGATGGAACATATTCAGTAGACATCACAGATGTTAAGGCTGGATCTTATGAATTCAAGATTCGTACAAACCATGCTTGGGATAATGGCGAATATAACCTTGAAGGTGATGCATCAAGCGGCGGAGCTAATGCAAAAGTTGATGTAGCAAAAGATGGTTCTACAGTAACAGTTACATTTGATGGAACTAAGGCAGCTGTAACAGTTAAAGAAGCAAGTGCAGCAACACCAGCAACTCCAGCAGCAGGCGATTCTTCAGTTATGGTATACATCGTAGCAGCAGTTGCAGCATTAAGCGCAGTTGTAGCAGTTGTAGCTAAGAGAAGAAGCGTAGAAGCTTAATTAGTATTTTATAGAAATGCTTACATAAAGGAATCGGTTCAGACCGGTTCCTTTTTTGTATCGGATATTCTTAGAGTTGTAATATTGCACATATATTTAATAAAATCAACATTTTTATAGTTAAAAAACAACAAATGAAATATTGAAAAAATAAAATACCTGTACTAAAATAAAGCTAGTGTCATAAGACATGAATAAAATGTATTGGAAAGGAAGAATACGAAAAATGAAGAAAATTTTAAAAAAGGTCATTGCTACAGTAGCTGCTTTTGCATTCGCAGCAGCAGGACTTGTTGTAGCACCTAAGACTGCTAAGGCAGCAGGAACAACAGTTAAAGTATATGTTGAACTGACAGCAGGTAAGACAGCAGAGTATTACAAAGGAAATGTTTGGGGCGGAACTGCAAGTGTAGCGACCGCTGCAACAGCAGCTAAGCCAACAGGCTGGGATGCTGGAACTCTTCCGGTAGGAGATGCAGTTACAGAAGACGGCAAGAATTACGCAGTATTTACAATTAACAATGCGGATGAAGTACAGGGCTTTCAGGTAGTTGGATATACTGATGGTGCAGACAATGCAGAATATCAGGAGCTTGCTTGGAATTCAGAAGTTGTAGCACAGAGCAATGGTAAAGCATATTTCGATTTAACATCAAAGAAGTTATTTAAAGATGCTGCAATGACACAGGAAATTGCACCACTTCCTGTAACTGATGTACTTTCTGTAGTAGGTACTATTACAGATACCGGATTTGATTTACCTGGTAAGACTATGACAAAGAATGATGATACATACACAATTACATTCAAGAATGTAGCAGCCGGCAGTTATACATATAAGTTCCTTCAGTCAGCAGCTGAATATTCATGGAAATACCAGATTGGTAAGGATAATTCATTTGGTGACAATACAGCTAATTTCGAATTAGTATTGGATGAAGTCAGCGATGTAACATTCACAGTAAAAGTAACAGATGTTACAGGTGGTGCAGGACTTGATGCAAAACAGATTACAGCTGTAGAATATGCTGGTCCAACTGTAACACCAGTGAAAGACAACAAGCCAGCAGAAGACAACAAGCCAGCAGACGATAACAAGCCAGCAGGAGATAACAAGCCAGCAGGCGGCAATAACGGAAATGTAAACGCAGGTGATTCTATGGCAGTAGCTACAGCAATAATCGCAGCAGTAGCAGCTTGCGGAATCGTTGTTGTTTCATTCAAGAAGAGAAGACAGGATGCTTAATTTTACATAAGTATTTTGAATATGTAGTAAGATAATAGAGGCTTCAGTCACAGACTATGTGACTGAAGCTTTTTGTTATATACAGAACACATTTTTTGCAAGAAATGAGAAATAGTTCTTATAGCCCGCTTTTTTTACGGTAACGGAAGATTTGACATCAATAGTCCCTATAAGCGTACCATTGTACTTGTAGCAAAGCTGCCCGACAACATCACCCTCCTTAACAGGGGCTTTCAGTCCATCAATAAATTCAAAATCTTTTGTAATAAGGGCTTCGTCATATTTTTCTGTGAAAAGATAAGAAAAATTGTCACTATATTCGCAGTCAAGCTCTTTAATCATGCCGCCGGATATTCGGGGAGGTGGGATTTTGGGCATATTGGAATCCTTATACATCTGACATAGTGAATAACCATAGTTAAGAAGTTTGATAGAATCGGCAACACGGGATTTGCCGTCCTTGGATGCCATAACAACGGAAATAAGCTCAATATCGTTTCTTTTTGCGGTAGCGGAAAGACAGAATCCGGCAAGGCTCGTAGAACCTGTTTTTAACCCTGTTGCCCATTCGTACTGCTTGATAAGTTTATTGGTATTGGTAAGGGTAAAATCGCTTTCACCCCGCCTTGTAACATGGGTTATTGTGTCCATCCAGATTGTTGAAATATTATGTATTTCAGGATATTTGTTGATAAGTTCCTTTGACATGAGTGCCACATCCCTCGCTGTGGTTACATGATTATCGGCATCAAGACCGCAGCAGTTGACAAAATTTGTGTTAGTCATTGAAAGACCTTTGGCACGTTCATTCATATGGGCAACAAAATTTTCCTCAGAGGTGTCAATGTATTCTGCCATGGCTACACAGGCGTCATTGGCACTTGCAATGGCAATGCATTTAATAAGGGTTTCAACGGTCTGGGTCTCGCCGGCTTCAAGAAAGACCTGACTGCCGCCCATTGAAGCGGCATACTCGGATACTGTTACAGTGTCATCCATTTTGATTCTGCCGTCATGTATGGCATCAAAAATCAGTATAAGCGTCATTATCTTTGTAATACTGGCAGGGCGGAGAATTTCATCGGGATTATGCTCATAAATGATTTTTCCTGTAGATGCTTCCATGAGAATTGCTGATTTGGAGGTTAAGCTAAGCTCATCGGCAGTCACACTGATATGGGCAGATGATAGGATAAGTATAAAAGAAATAATAAAAGAAAAAACCTTCTTCATTAAAAACTCCGGACTTTTTTGTTAGTATATTTTATGTATATAACTAAGATAATATGAGCGTACTATTGAAAAAAGAAAAATTAACGTATATAATTGTAGCATTAACCGGATGAGCGGTGATTTTACAAAAAAGAAGAAAGGATGTATAAAAGTATGTTGAGACTTATTGTTATGGCACTTCGTTCATTTTTCTTTCTGATATATGAAATTAATAAATGTAATTATATGATGAAACGTCCGGAGAAATATAGCGAACTTGACAAGTATCGTGAGGTACAGAAAATTGTGGATAAGATGCGAAAAAATTCCAGGACCACCACAAAGGTTTATGGAAAGGAAAATCTGCCGGAAACAGGCAATTATGTAATGTATGCCAACCATCAGGGACATTATGACGGGTTAGGAATTGTGTGCAATCATGACAGACCTCTTACTATTATTATCGACAGCAAGAGGGAACATCAGATGATTGTCAGGCAGATGCTTCCTATGGTAGGGGGGCACGGCATTAATCTTAAAGACGCCAGACAGCAGATGAAGACCATGATGACTGTTACCAGGGAACTTAAAGAAGGAAAAATATATCTGCTATTCCCTGAGGGCAAGTATGGTGACAATAAGAATACCCTTCAGGATTTTAAAGCAGGTGTATTTAAGTGCGCGATGGATGCCAAAGTTCCGGTTATACCGGTGGCACTTATTGATTCCTATAAAGCAATGGATGGCAACAGCCTCAGGAAAGTGACAACACAGGTACATTACCTGAAGCCGATACCATATGAAGAATATAAAGATATGAAAAAGACAGAGCTTGCTGAACTTACTAAATCAAGAATACAGGAAGCAATTAACGAGTATGCAAAGTAATTATCTGCCGGAAGTCCTCTTTTCAAATATTCCGATAATTATATAAAGAATTACTGAAAGAATAGAAAGTAAAACAATGGAAAGAAGTACCCAGTCCATTTTAAATACCTGGCTGCCGTAGATGATTAAATAACCAAGTCCTTCCTTTGCTGCAAGGAATTCACCGATGATTACACCTACAAGGGAAAGCCCCAGATTGACTTTCATGGCATTTACGATTGTCGGCAGTGATGACGGAAAGAGAAGGTAAAACAGAACATGACGTTTCTTTCCGCCGAGGGTCCGGATTAATTTTATTTTTTCCTTGTCGGTCTCTGTAAAAGAGGTATATATACTGAGCATTGCACCGAATACAGCAACAGATACGGCGGCTATAATTACCGTTTTAGTGCTGTTGCCGAGCCATACAATAAGAACCGGAGCGAGAGCGGATTTTGGAAGGCTGTTGAGCAATACGAGGAAAGGTTCGGCAACTTTGAAGATATTTCTGTTAAGCCACATAAGTACGGCAGCTGCAATGGCAGTAATCATAACAAATATAAAGCATATAAGTGTTTCATAAATGGTTTTCCATACATGGCGTATGAGAAAACCATTTTTTGTCAGTTCAATGAAACATTTAACAATCCGTTTTGGACTGCTGAATATAAAAGAGTCGATAACTCCCTTTTCTGCACAAATTTCCCATGCTGACACGAAGAAAACCGCCAGAAAAATACGAAGGAAATGAATTAATACTTTATGACGGAATACTGATTTAAGATAATCAGAGTGTGTTTTGATTTTATTCATTGTCGGACAACTCCTTCCACAAGATATTAAAGTAATCACGGAATGCTGCTGTATCACGACGTTCTAAGGAACTTAAATCGTTGCAGAAGTCAAGGTCAATTGCCGCTTTGAAACGTCCCGGACGTTTAGTAAGCACGTAGACACTTTCTCCTACAGAAATTGCTTCCGCAAGGTCATGGGTTACAAGTATTGCGGTTTTATGTTCTTTTTTTATGATAGAGCTTATATCGTCACATACGGTAAGCCGTGTCTGGTAATCAAGAGCTGAAAACGGTTCGTCTAAAAGGAGAATATCCGGTTCCATCATAAGTGTGCGTATAAGAGCAACTCTTTGCCGCATACCGCCTGAAAGCTCGCTTGGTCTTGAATTTTTAAAATCGAGGAGACCATATTGGGAGAGATAGTGGGTGGCAAGATTTCGTGTGTCTTTTTTTCTGTGTATATCAAGCCCTAGCATAACGTTTCCGTATACACTGCGCCATTCAAAAAGATGGTCATGCTGGAGCATATATCCGATGTTACGCATTTCGTCTTTTACCGGGCGGCCATTTACGATTACTTCACCTGAAGTTGGTTCGATAAGACCGCATATTATGGACAGAAGCGTGGATTTACCACAACCGGACGGACCGACTATGGATATGAATTGTCCTTTTTTTACGGATAGATTAATATCCTGAAGGGCTTTTGTTTCTTTCTCTTTTGTAAAATAGGAATAGTTTACGTCTTTTAATTCCAAAGCCAGCATATTTTACACCTGAAAATAATATATATAATATTTTATGATTTGATATTGAAATAGTCACAAAATGATTATATAATAGATAAGACCAATTCAGACAGGTGACAGACATGAGTAAATTTTGCAACATAATTGAGAATATAACAAGTGAGCATGTGTATATACAGACACATAATTTCCCTGATGCGGATGCCATTGCATCAGCGTTCGGACTCTCAGTTCTGTTGGAAAAATATGGAATTAATTCATCAATTTGTTACAGAGGACAGATTGAGAGATACAGCACGAATGAACTTGTGAACAGTCTTGGCATCAAGATGATTAATATTGAAGAATTGAAGGATATCAACCGGAATGATGAGGTTATCCTTGTGGATTCACAGAAGGGCAATAGTAATATTATCACTACCAAGGGTGATGAGATTATATGTATTGACCATCATCCTACGTTTGAGAATTCCCTTGATTCTTACAGATATGCTGATGTAAGACCTGAGCTTGGTGCGTGTTCCACTATAATAGCTGAATATTATATGGACAATAATATTCCTATTGATAAGAGAGTTGCGACAGCACTTATTTATGGAATATGCACAGATACCATGGGCCTTACAAGAGGAGTTACCGATAAGGATGTTGATACTTACAGTTATCTTTTTAAGATAGCGGACAAGCAGATTCTTAAGGCACTTGAACACTGTTCCATAAGTATTGATGATCTTAAGGCATATGCTAATGCGATTAACTCCATTAAGGTATGTGACAATGTAAGTTTTGCCAATACCGGTTCTAATTGTCCGGAGGCCCTTATAGCCTCGATATCTGATTTTATGCTGGATCTTATTGAAGTTGATTTTTCGGTTGTATATTCTCTTAAGAAAGAGGGAATTAAGATTTCCGTCAGAAGCATGGGTAAATACAACGCGGGAAGGATTACCAATAAAGCATTGTCCGGAATTGGATGTGGCGGAGGTCACGAAGTTATGGCAGGCGGTTTTGTTCCTCTCAAGGAGGGAGAACGGGATATTGATGCCGTAATAGGTGATATTCAGGAACGCTTTTTGCGTGCAATGTAATTTATACTGATGCTGACATGGCGCAGCTGGTAGCGCAACTGATTCGTAATCAGTAGGTCGTGGGTTCGAATCCCATTGTCAGCTTTTATGCAATGGTAACCGGCATAAGATTTCGCATATACAGGAGTCTGTGCCGTTTTTTTTTACTCATAGAGACATAATCAGACAAAAAGTTACCAATTATTACATTGGAGTGCAATAATACGTAAAAAATATTGTTTTTTCAGTAGAAAGGTAGTAAAATAATAATATATGTTGGTTGAAGGAGTGGTTATTCCTGTGGAAATGGAAAGAAAGCCTTTAAGAAAGAGATTAAGAGTAATGTATATACCTGTTATTCTGTCCATATTAGGCATAACAGTATGTATTGTCAATTCAATGCTTATATACAATAAGACGTTCAGATTCTATACTGAACAGTATTATAGGATAGCGCAGGCATTTGAACAGGTAAGCAGTTTTACGTCAACGCTGGATTTATGCCAGAAGCTGCCGTCATCAACGTCATACGACAATCTGGCGGATGCCTATGACATTGAGTTGTTGTCGGCATGTTCGGATTTGTTTTCAACAAGATTTGAATTTGACAGTAATGAACGTCAGGAGATAGAGTCATTGTATGATATTGTACGTACTTCTATTCCTGATAAGTTGAATTTGCTTAAGGACGGCATTAATGACAGAGAGAAATGTGAGGAAGCACTGGCAGCTGTAAGAGCGGATATAACAACTGTTGCGGATAAGCTTAACCATGTGATAGAGAAGTCAGTAGCTGCAGGCAATAAGGCATACGACAACGATAGGATAGATGTATATCTTATTGAAGGACTTATGATTGCAATATTTATAGGTTTTATTATAGTTACGGCATATATGGTTAGCTTTATTGAAAAAAGAATTATCAAGCCTATACGTGATGTCGCAGACTGGAGCCGGATGTTTAAGGATGATTATGCCGATATGTCAGATATTGAGATAACGGATAATGATGAGATTAGTGATATCAGCAGTGCTTTTAATATTGTTAAGGCTAAGTTATGTGAAGCCAATAAGACTAAGCGTGATAATGAATCAGCTCTCCGTAAGCTGAGAGAAGAGGAAGAATATAAGAAGAAATTCGTTAAGCAGTTATATGATGAGAAGCGTGAGAAAGAGATAATAAGTTCTGAAGCTAAGAGAGACGGACTTACAGGTCTTTATAACAGACGTTCCTTTGATGTACTTATTGATGAATTTATGAGTAATAAGAGTGTATCATCAGAGGGCGCACTATTCCTTATTGATATGGATAATTTTAAGAATGTTAATGATACCCTCGGTCACATAGCAGGCGATGAAGCACTTAAGACTCTTGCAGGTGCTATGAGGATAGTATTCCCTGGCGGATATCTTGGACGATATGGCGGAGACGAATTTATAGCATTTGTTCCAAGTACCTGTGACGATGAGACATTAGACAGGCTTGGATCATCACTTTGCAAGAAGATGGACAGAGAATTTGAGCACGGTGGCAAGTCAGTAAGACTTTCAGTAAGCGTAGGTATAGTTAATACAGTTGGAATTGATGATTATGCAGAACTTTATATGAAAGCAGATAAGGCTTTGTACTATTCTAAGGAACATGGAAGAAACCAGTATACATTAGCTTCCTCATTAGATAATTTTGCTACAGATTAAGAATATTACAGTTGAAGAAACCGGCTTCCGACAGGTCATGTGTTACTAATAATACGGACTTGCCGGAGGTCATTTTTTTTACATAATTCATGACAGACAATCTGGTATCGGCATCAAGACCTTTAAATGGTTCATCCATTATAATTGTGGTGTAATCCGCAAGAACAGCACGCAATATTGCCACACGCCTTTTCATACCGCCGCTTAAGGATATGACCTTTTCATTCATGCAATCTGACAATCCCATTGCGGCGAATCCATCTGTAATTTTATCTTTATCATTACATACAAGCCGGACGTTTTTAAATGCGGTAAGGTAAGGACATAATCTGTCCTCCTGAAATACTACGGAATATTTTTCATTTGATTCTATAGTCCCTTTATATGGAACGAGTGAAAGAATTGCATTGATAAGAGAAGTCTTACCGATTCCTGAACTGCCTGTTATGGCTGTGCTGCCTTTTGCAAATTCATAAGTAAGGTCGGATATTACCGTATTGTCGTTGTATGCAACTGTAAGGTTATTGAGCTTTATCATTAATTGAACCTGTCCTTTTAAAAATTAAATTTAAAATTAACAATACTGTTTTCTCGAAAATTATACTTAGAACAATCAGAGAAATTGTCCATGCAAATAAGTTATCCGTTTCCAGATATATTTTTGACTTGTATATGTTGTTTCCGATGGAATGTCTTACAAGACCTATGATTTCGGCGGCAATTCCTGATTTCCACGCAAACCCGCAGGATAATTTTACACCGCTTAGAAAATGGGGAGCTGCATAGGGCATATATATGTAAACCAATTTTTTGAACGGTGAAAAATGAAATACTCCAGCCATTTCTTTCATCTGACTGTCTGTATGGGCAATACCTGAAAAAGTATTGGTATAAATTACAGGCATAATTGTTATCGCTGCGATAAACGTTGAAAGATGTGCGGAATCAACCCACAATAAGGCAAGTATAATGAAAGATGCCACAGGAATTGAACGGATGATTTTAACCGGAACATCAATTACCGATTGCAAAAAGGTATTGACAGAAGCTGCAACCGCAAGGACTACGCCGGCAAAAAGACCGGTAAAAAAACCTATGGATATGTTAAAAAGAGAGTATGAAAGGCTTTTGTAATACGCGGAAGTCTTAAGTAATGAAAAAAGGGCATTGACTGTCTGCAATGGTGAAGGCAGGAATACCGGACTTGAAATTACGGCAGATATAATCTGCCATAATACAAGCCATATAATTATTGAAATAAAAGTGTATAAAGTCTTTCTTTTCATGTTATTTCACAATGTAAAAAATATTGTTGTCAGGTAATTTTTTTCCGAGAGAATCCGGGTTGGCATCAAATAAGACCTTGAAATAGCCGGTTACTTTGCTGATCATTTCATCACCTGTAATAAAACAGATGTTGCAATATGGTATTGCTTTTGTGGCTATGGCAGCTTTGATAATATCGTATTTCTCAAGCAATGAAGCGGTTTCTTCAACGTTGGCTGTTGCATTTTTGGAAGAAGCCTTGTACTCATCAAGGAAAGTTCTTAAAGCATTTTCATTAGAAGATGCAAAATCTTCAGAAACAACAAGCACACCTGTTACTATTGAACTGTCATCATGAATTTTTTCCCATTCTTTTGTAAGGTCTATAACCGTTTCAAAAGCCGGATCCTTGGTTTTGGCAACCTCAACGAAAGGTTCAGGAAGCATAACGACTGCTGAATCCATGGCTGAAGCCTTCTGGAGAACCTCGGCAGCCTCTGACATATATTCAATTGTTACGTCCTTATCAGGGTCTATATTATTCTCGGAAAGAATATGCCTTAAAGTATATTCAGGGGTTGTTCCCTGTCCTGTTGTATAGATTGTCTGACCTTTAAGGTCTGCAACAGATGATACAGAAATGCCTTTTGAAAGAATATAGAGCACACCTAAAGTATTGACTGCGGCAATTTTTATTCTGCCCTCTGTTTTATTGTATAAGACACTTGCAAGATTGGCAGGAACGCAGGCAGCATCAAGTTCACCCTTAATAAGTCCGGTTGCGATTTCATCGGCTGTTCCGCATATCTTGTAATCATAGTCATTGGAGGTCTTTTCATTGGATGCGTCATCGTAAAGTTTTACAAGGCCTATTGAAGTAGGACCCTTCATGGATGCAATTCTTACAGTGCTTTTTTCATTGCCTTTTCCGGGTGTGTTATTATTGCCCCGACATGCACTGAGGGATACAAGTATGGCAAAAATAAGTATTAATGATAATATTTTCCTTTTCATAATCTGCCTTCTTTCTTTTTATGCAATTATTATACTTAATCAAAAAAGATAATGCAAGGACAGTAAAATCGTGATACAATAGGCTAAAAAATGGATATGTAACTGAAAAGGAGCAACCTATGATTGAAATTAATAATCTTACCAAAATTTACAGGCTGGGCAGCAGACAGATGCGTAAGGAGAAAGTAACGACAAGCACAAGAGTAGCTGTTTCGGATGTATCTTTAAGAGCCGAAAAAGGGGAAATCTTCGGATTGTTAGGCTCTAATGGAGCAGGTAAGACAACGACGTTAAGATGTATCGCCACCCTGTTGAAGCCTACGGAGGGAACAGTTCTGGTGGATGGCTTTGATACCGTTAAAGACGCAGATAAAGTCAGGAAAAAGATTGGCTTTTTAACTAATGATATCAAGCTTGACCCACAATTTTCCGTGGATTATCTTTTTGATTTCTTCGGAAAACTGCACAATATGAAAGATGATGATATCCGCACAAGAAAGAGCGAACTTTTCAATTATTTCGGAATAGAAGAATTTAAGACAAAGAAGATAGAGGAACTTTCAACGGGCATGAAGCAGAAGGCTGCAATAGCGGTGAGCCTTGCCCATGACCCTGATATAATTATTTTTGACGAGCCTACAAGCGGACTTGACATTATCACCGCAAGACTTGTAACAGACTATCTTAAAAAGCTTCGCAACGAGGGTAAGCTTATAATTATTTCCACCCACATCATGTCTGAAGCGGAGGCACTCTGCGACAGGATAGCCATAATAATTGACGGTAAAAAAATCTGTGAAAACACAATTCCCGAAATTCTTAGAGAATATAATGTTACCAATCTTGAGGACGCATTTTTTGAAATGTATAAAATTAATCATAAGGAGGACAAATAAATGGGCTTCAAAGTAATTTTATCAAAGGAATTAAAAAGGGTATTCGGGGATAAGAAAATGGTTTTTTCACTGTTTATTCTTCCAATCATATTAATTGCGGGAATTTACGGAGTAATGTTTTTTCTTATAGGTAAAGAGAAATCCAGCATAAACGAACACGTATCCGAGGTATATGTACAGAATATGCCTGATAATTTTTCAGAGCTTATGGCAGGGCATACCGACTGCAAAATAAATACTATACCGGCAGGTGAGTCAGTAGAATCATACAAAGACGGGCTTCTTGACGGAACCTACGATTTAGTGGTTGTGTTCCCTGAGAATTTCTATGAGAATTTCAAAAATGCCGATGCAGGTTCGGCACTTCCTGATATAAAGACATTTTACAATCCTTCAGAGAATAATTCCGGTGAAGCGAGAACACGTTTTACGGGAACATATCTTGAAGAATATAAACAGATTTTACTTAAGGAGAGATTCGGCTCACTTGATTATGCCATGGTATTTTCCGTAGATGCGGATAACCCTGACATGATAGTACAGGATAAAGATAAGGCTACAGGCAAGATTCTCGGCTCCATCATACCTTATCTTATAACAATTCTTATTTTTGCGGGAGCAATGGGACTTGGCGTTGATACCATTGCAGGTGAGAAGGAGAGAGGAACCATCGCCAATCTTCTTATAAGCCCTATAAAAAGAGTTGACATCATAATGGGTAAAATAGTATCCCTTGCCATAGTATCCGTTCTTTCGGCGGCTGTATATGTAATATCATTTATCGGCTCAGCGGTTGTACTAAGCGGTATGGGCGGCATGGGAGAAATGGTTAACGGGCTTTCACTTAACTTTACTACCATACAGATTATACAGTTTGTGGTATTGCTCTTAGGACTTGTGCTTCTTTATGTTGGAATTATAGGTTTCGTATCACTTTTAGCAAAAAATGTCAAAGAAGCACAGTCATTTATAATGCCTGTGTATATAATAGTCATGTTTGCGGGAATGATAACAATGTATTCGGGAGATGTAACTTCAGGCAGTTATATGATACCTGTATATAACACCTCAGCTGCATTCAAAGGTATATTTGAAAGGACAATCACAATGAACCAGTACCTTACGTCAACGATAATTACTTATGCGTTTGCGGGAGTAATGGTATGGCTTATGGTTAAGGCGATGAACAGTGAAAAAATAATGCTTAACGCATAAAAGAGGTCATATATGTTAAATGTTGTATTTGATATGGACGGAGTTCTTTTTGACACCCAGAAAGTGTATACAAGAACATGGCGTGAAGTAGCCGAAATACTTCACATAGATAATTTCGAGATTCCCTTAAAACTTTGTATTGGAAGAAACAGGGTTGACCAGGTGGATATCCTTAAAACACACTGTGGCGAGGATTTCCCTTTTGATGAATTCTACGATTTAAAGGAAAAAATATTTACGGGTCACATTGAAGAAGATGGCGTTCCTCTTAAAAAAGGCACAAAGCTCATTCTTGACACCCTGAAAAAAACCGGAGCGAAGGTTGCCATTGCCTCATCTTCAAGAAAAGATGTGGTGCTTCATCATCTTAATGAAACGGGGCTTACAGGATATTTTGATGTAATTATCGGCGGAGATATGGTAGAACACAGTAAACCCTTCCCCGATATATACCTTAAAGCCTGTAAAGAACTTAAATGCAATCCACATGACACCTATGCCGTGGAGGATTCTTATAACGGAATTGAATCGGCTGTTAAGGCGGGACTTAAAACGATAATGATTCCTGATAGTCTTCCTCCGGTCAAAGAATATGACAGCAAAATATTTACAAGATTTGATTCACTTGTGGAACTTTCGGAATATTTTGCCATAAGAGCACTTATGGAGAAGTTGTGGCAGAAGTATGATTATGCCTCAATTCTTTTTGAAAACAGTACAGGAAGAAAATATTCCGTTTCAGGCAGGGGACTGTCTGCATCACAGGATAAAATATCCTGCGCAAGAGGGTATGTCCTGCGTGTCCACGGCAGAAACCGCCTTGTGGAACATTCCTTTAATTCGCTTAAAGTTAGTGACTCAGAAAAAATTATTGCCCAGATAGAAAATCTTTTTGACAAGGCAGAAGAACTTAAAGAGAATTTTACCATCGAAGATACGGAACGTATGGAGGATGAAGTATTTCATTCTTTTTCAGAAAACGATATGAGCCGCAGTCCTGAAATTCTCGGGGATAAGGCAATCCTTGACAAACTCACCGAATTAAGGCAGAAAGGTCTTGAGGCTGACGGACAGATTATTGACTGCACGATTAATTCTTCCTTCAAAAAGAGCAGAAAAATTTTTATCTCCAAAAACAGGGATATGTCCCAGAATATTTTATGGATGACCTGTGCCATGTTAATGATGGCCAAAAAAGGAGATATTGTAAGAAGTTATTTTAAATCGTATTCAGGAATGAATGGTTATGATGTGCTTGATTCATTGGAAGCAGACATTAAAAACGTTGCCGGGAATACGGTTAATCTGCTTATGGCAGAAAAGATTACGCCTGGCAGATACGAATGTATATGTACGCCTGAGGTAACGGGGATGATAGTCCATGAAGCCTTCGGCCACGGTGTTGAAATGGATATGTTCGTAAAAGACAGGGCGCTTGCCAAGAGTTTTATCGGCAAAGAAGTTGCTTCCGGACTTGTAACCATGCATGACGGAATGGGTGTAAATGAAGTTGCTACCTATGACTTTGACGACGAAGGAACCTGCGGTCATGATACAGTAATTATTAAGAACGGAATCCTGCAGACGGGAATTTCGGATGCCAAGACAGCCGGTATCCTTAAGACAAAAGGAACGGGCAACGGCAGAAGGGAAAATTACGAGCATAAGGCATATACAAGAATGACCAATACCTATTTTGAAGGCGGCAAAGACAGACCGGAGGATATGATTAAATCCATAAAGTATGGTTTTATGCTTGAAAATGCAACCTGCGGAATGGAAGACCCTAAAAACTGGGGAATACAGTGTATGGTAAATATGGCAAGAGAGATAAAAGACGGAAAATTTACGGGCAGAATCTTTTCTCCGGTTGTGCTTAGCGGATATGTTCCGGATTTGTTAAAATCCATATCAATGATGTCAGAAACTCCTGAACTTAACGGAGGCGGATATTGTGGAAAAGGTTATAAGGAATGGGTTAAAGTATCCGACGGAGGCCCTTATATTAAAGCAGAAATAGAACTGGGGTAATTGAAATGGTATCAGAAATAGTTGAAATACTTCACGAACTGAATATAGTTGATTACAATATTTATGACGAGCATAGAAAAGCCTTTGAGATGTATTTTGTAAAACATCGTCTTGATATGACAAGAGACAAGGAAGTAAGGGAAATAAGACTACGCGTTTACAGGAATTTCGAGGAAAATGGTACAGAATATCTCGGAAACTCAGATGTGTACTTATATCCGGGAATGGATGGGGATGAGATAAGGGAACTTATAGAAAGTGCGTGGGAATCCGCTCTTTATGTGAAAAATCCATATTACAGGCTGCCTGAAAAAGTAATCGATAAAAATACGGAAAAAGTATTTGACGGCTGTGAAAGCGTTATTGAAATGGCGAAGGCTCTTTATTCTGCCGAGGATGAAGTTAAGGATGCCTTTATTAATTCAGCTGAATTTTTTGGAGAAACCAGGACTGTAAATATATTAACCGGAAAAGGCTCCGATATATCTTATACATCAGGAAAAATAACCGGCGAATTTGTTGTCCAATGCAAAAAAGAGAATGATGTGGAACTGTATGCTGATTTTTCTTATTATGACATGGAAAAAGAAAGCATCAGAAAAAAGTGCGCAAAACAGCTTAAACTGGCAGTTGAAAGAGAATCGGCAAAACGAAGTCCGGCAGATTATTCAGGTTATCCCATTGTGCTTACGGATTCCTATGTTAAGGAATTTCTGAAATTCTACCTTATGAGAAGCAATGCAGCGTATGTATATACCGGATATTCGGATTACAAAGAAGGTTATGATATTATGTCCGATATAAGCATAGAGGGGGTGCCGGAATATCCGTACAGTGCAGAGGGCGTTAAAACCGGATCCCGTATGATAATAGAACACGGTATTGTCAAAAACATCCACGGCAATGTAATGCACTTGTCATATCTTAACAGACCGTATATAGGAATGTACGAGAATTTACATTGTGTATGTAACGGCGAACCAATGGACAGACTTCTTAACGGAAAATACATTCTGGTAAAAAACTTCTCCGATTTCCAGATGGATCCTCTTACAGGTGATTTTGGCGGTGAGTTCAGACTTGCCGAGATATCTGATGAGAATGGAAAAAGAATTGTCACAGGAGGAACCGTAACAGGCAATATCCTTAAAAATGCAGATAAAATCAGATATTCCGGTGAATATTTTAAAGAAGGATTATATGTTGGTCCTTCAGCTGTAAAAATAGGTTGAATACTCTGACAAAATAATGATAAAATAATCAAAACTGTATAGACTTTACAGAAAAAGGAAAAGAAATATATGTTAGAATTACAAAATATATCATATCAGGTTGATGAAGAAGGCAAAGACAAAGAAATTATTAAAGATATAAGCCTTAAAATAGATGGAAGATTTACGGCGATAACAGGGCCTAACGGCGGCGGAAAGTCAACACTTGCGAAGATAATCGCAGGAATTGTTACGCCTACATCAGGTAAGATCCTGCTTGACGGCGAAGATATTACAGAACTGTCAATTACTGACAGGGCAAGAAAAGGAATCAGTTTTGCATTCCAGCAGCCGGTAAGATTTAAGGGAATAACCGTAAAAGATCTTATAACTCTTGCCGCAGGCGAGCCCATCAATGCGGGCAAAGCCTGTGAGTACCTTTCGGAAGTAGGACTTTGTGCAAGGGAATACATTAACAGGGAAGTTAATGCGAGTCTTTCAGGCGGTGAACTTAAGAGAATAGAGATTGCAATGATTCTTGCAAGAGGCACATCTGTATCGATTTTCGATGAGCCGGAAGCAGGAATTGACCTTTGGAGCTTTAACAATCTTATTGATGTTTTTGAAAAGATGCATGAAGAGACCAAGGGCTCAATTATCATAATTTCCCATCAGGAAAGAATACTTAACATTGCCGACCGTATTATAGTAATTGCTGATGGCAAAGTGGCAGCTTCAGGCGGACATGAGATGTTGCCAACTCTGCTTGGCAGCGGTAATGCAAAAGAATCATGTAAGAAAATGGAGGCAAGGTAATATGGACCAGATACAGAAAAATCTGCTTGCAGAAATTGCGGGACTCCATGAAGTGCCTGCAGGTGCTTATAATTTCAGGGTCAACGGAGCGGCAGCAGGAAGAAATACAACATCCAATATTGATATAGTAACCAAAACGGACAAGCCGGGAATAGACATTATTATCAAGCCCGGAACCAAAAACGAAAGTGTCCACATTCCTGTTGTTTTAAGCCAGACAGGGCTTGATGACCTCGTATATAACGATTTTTATGTAGGAGAAGGAAGTGATGTGTTAATTGTGGCAGGCTGCGGAATCCATAACGGCGGAGATAAGAAATCATCACATGACGGAATCCATACATTTCATATCGGCAAAAATGCCAGGGTCAGATATGTGGAAAAACACTATGGTGAGGGTGATGGCAATGGTTTGAGAATTATGAACCCTACCACGGTTGTTGATATTGACGAAAACGGCTATATGGAAATGGAAACCACCCAGATTAAAGGAATAGATTCCACTGACAGAATTACCAAGGGCAGGTTAGGAGATGGGGCAGCTTTTATTGTTAAAGAAAAGATAATGACCCATGGTAAACAATATGCAAAGACAAGCTTTGAGGTAGAGCTTAACGGAAAAGGTTCAAGTACCAACGTTATATCACGTTCGGTTGCAAAGAATGATTCCACACAGGTATTTTATGCCAAGATAGACGGAAATAACGAGTGTGCCGGACATTCGGAGTGTGATGCCATTATTATGGACAATGCTTCTGTCAAGGCGATTCCTGAGATAACTGCCAATTCCGTTGAAGCAAGCCTTATACATGAAGCTGCTATCGGTAAAATAGCAGGAGAGCAGCTCATTAAATTAATGACATTGGGATTAACCGAGGCTGAAGCAGAGGAACAGATTGTAAACGGATTTTTAAAATAGAGGAATTAATACATGGAAAACAACAGTTTATATTTAATAAAAAACGGACATGTGCTTGACCCTGCATCAGGCAAAGACGGCATATATAACATCGTGGTAAAAGACGGAATAATAGCAGCCGTTGATAATGACAGCCATGATGAAATAGACAACGTTATTGATGCAGCAGGGTGTTATGTAATGCCGGGACTTATTGACCTTCATGTTCATTTCAGGGAACCGGGTTTTGAATACAAAGAGACAATAAAAACAGGTTCTCTTGCAGCAGCAAGGGGAGGAATGACAACCGTTCTTCCTATGCCCAATACAAAGCCGGTAATTGACAGTGTGGAAATGGTGCGCAGGGTTAATGATATAATTAAAAGAGATGCCGTAGTCAACGTACTTCAGGTAGCTTCCGTTACCATGGGACAGGAGGGAAAAGTTCCTGTTGATGTGGAAGCTTTAAGAGAAGAGGGCGTTGTCGCAATAAGCGAGGACGGCAAATCAGTTATGAACGCAGAAGTATACAGAGAGGCTATGTATCGTGCCGCTGATTGCGGAATGGTGGTATTAGCCCATTGTGAAGATAAGAACATGGTAAACGGCGGTGCCCTCAATGAAAGTGCCAAATCAGAAGAACTGGGAATTAAGGGAATAACCAATGCCGTTGAAGATGTGATTGTGGCAAGAGACATTCTTTTAGCCAAAGAAACAGGCTGCAGGCTTCATCTCTGTCATTGCTCAACCAAAGACAGTGTTAAGATGATAAAAATTGCCAAAGAGGACGGCATAGATGTTACCGGAGAGGTATGCCCTCACCACTTTACATTATGTGATGAAGACATTCCTTGCGATAATGCGGACTACAAGATGAACCCACCTTTAAGAGGACGTGAAGATGTGGAGGCTCTTAAAAAAGGTCTTAAAGATAACATCATGGATGTAATTTCAACAGACCATGCCCCTCATTCTGAAGAAGAAAAGAAAAAGCCTATAAGCGAGGCTCCGTTTGGAATAACAGGACTTGAGACAAGCCTCTGCCTTACATACACAGAGCTTGTGCTCGGCGGAGTCCTTACTCCTATGCAGATGGCAGAGAAGATGAGTTACAATCCCGCAAGAGTAATCGGTATCGACAGAGGAACTCTTTTACCCGGAGCAGTTGCCGATATTACAATAATGGATAAAGATAAAGAATTTGTCATTGACAGAAAAGATTTCGTATCAAAGGGGCATAACACTCCTTTTGACGGAAAGAAAGTTAAAGGAAAAGTAATGCTTACCATGGTAGGCGGTAAAATAGTATACAAGGAGAACAAAATATGATTAACCAGTTAGTTGAAAAAATCAAGAAAACAAATGCACCTGTTGTAGTAGGTCTTGACCCTATGCTCTCTTATATTCCTGAGCATATCCTTAAAAAGTCTTATGACGAATACGGCGAGACACTTAAAGGTGCTGCCGAAGCGGTATTTGAGTATAATAAAGGAATTGTAGACAATATTTATGATATTGTTCCTGCAGTCAAGCCACAGATTGCCATGTATGAGCAGTTTGGTATTGAAGGACTTGCAGCATTTAAGAGAACTGTTGATTACTGCCATGAAAAAGGACTTGTTGTTATCGGTGACATCAAGAGAGGTGATATCGGTTCGACTTCCACAGCCTATGCGGTAGGACATATCGGTAAAGTTACGGTAGGAAGCAGGACATATACTCCTATTGATGAAGATTTTGTGACTGTTAATCCATACCTTGGAAGTGACGGAATCAAGCCTTTTATAGATGTATGTAAAGAGAATGACAAGGGTATTTTTGTACTTGTTAAGACTTCTAATCCATCAAGCGGAGAATTTCAGGACCGCTTTGTAGACGGAAGACCACTTTATGAACTTGTGGGAGAACAGGTTGATAAATGGGGACAGGAATGTATGGGAGATTCATACAGTAATGTGGGTGCCGTTGTAGGTGCCACATATCCTGAACAGGGTAAAATACTTAGAAAACTCATGCCAAAGACATTTATTCTTGTACCGGGTTACGGTGCACAGGGCGGCAAAGGCAAAGACCTTGTAGATTATTTTAACGAGGACGGCCTTGGTGCAATTGTAAACAGCTCAAGAGGTATTATCTGTGCATATAAGCAGGAAAAATACGCTTCATTTGGCAGCCTTAATTACGCAGATGCGTCAAGACAGGCAACACTTGATATGATAGAAGATATCAATACAGCAAGAGGTTAATGATATGAAATTTGAAGAAAACGCAAAGGTTATCAGCCAGAAAAAAATAGCTGACGGCGTATTTGATATGTGGATTATGACAAGCAATATTGCAGAAAAGGCAGTACCGGGCCAGTTCATTTCCGTGTATACCAAGGATGCGTCAAAGCTGCTTCCAAGACCTATAAGTATCTGTGAGACAGAAGGCCGGAAACTTAGAATAGTATATAGGGTTGTAGGTGGCGGGACCACGGAATTTTCTACATATAAAGAAGGAGAGTCCATACACATCCTCGGACCTATAGGTAATGGTTTTCCTATTAAAGAGGGCAGAAAAGCCATTCTTATCGGTGGAGGGATAGGAATTCCTCCAATGCTTGAACTTGCAAGGAGAATGGGCGGTGAACCTGAGATTGTCGTAGGTTACAGAAACAGTGACACTTTCCTTACAGATGACCTTAAAGCATACGGTAATCTTACGATTGCAAGTGATGACGGAAGTATCGGAACCAAGGGAACCGTTATAGACGCAATCAGGGAAAACGGTATCAAGGGCGATATTATTTATGCATGCGGACCTACACCTATGCTTCGTGGCATAAAGGCTTATGCCGAAGAAAATAATATCGAAGCATATATTTCCCTTGAAGAAAAAATGGCATGCGGAGTCGGCGCGTGTCTTGCCTGTGTATGTAAGACAACAGGAATTGACGACCACTCTAAAGTCCACAATGCCAGAGTATGCAAGGATGGTCCTGTATTTAATGCCAAGGAGGTTGAGCTTTAATGAATACTAAAATTAATCTTGCCGGTGTAGAACTTAAGAATCCGGTAATGACAGCCTCAGGAACCTTCGGTTCAGGAATGGAATACAGCGAATTTGTTGACCTTAACAAATTAGGAGCCGTTGTAACAAAGGGCGTTGCAAACGTGCCTTGGCCCGGCAATCCTACACCACGAATTGCTGAGACTTACGGTGGAATGATTAACGCAATCGGGCTTCAGAATCCGGGTATAGATGTATTTTGCGAGAGAGATATTCCTTTCCTTAAGAAATACGATACCAAAATAATTGTGAATGTCTGCGGTAAATCCGAAAGAGATTATGTTGAGGTTGTGGAAAGACTTGCAGGTGAACCTGTGGATATGCTTGAAATCAACATTTCCTGCCCAAATGTCAAAGAAGGTGGAATTGCTTTCGGACAGAATGCAGCCAATATTGAGCACATTACAAAAGCAATAAAAAATGTTGCAAAACAGCCTGTAATCATGAAGTTAAGCCCTAATGTAACGGACATTACCGAAATGGCTAAAGCAGCAGAAGCCGGTGGAGCGGATGTGCTTTCACTTATAAACACTATTACAGGCATGAAAATAGACATTAACAGACAGACCTTTGCAGTTGCCAATAAGACCGGAGGCCTTTCAGGACCTGCAGTTAAACCTGTTGCGGTAAGAATGGTATATCAGGTAGCCAATGCGGTTAAAATACCTATTATCGGTATGGGCGGAATCGCCACGGCAGAGGATGCACTTGAATTTATTCTTGCAGGTGCCACCGCAGTATCCATAGGAACAGCCAATTTCCATAACCCTCGTACAACACTTGAGGTTATTGAAGGTATTGAAAAATATATGGTAAATAAAGGCGTTTCTGATATTAATGATTTAATCGGAATAGTAAAATAAAGAAAACCGCTGTAGGCATGATATAGTCAGATGATGCTTACAGCGGTATTTTATGTGTATTAGTTATTGCAGCCTGTCATTATTTCAGGGTATCTGCTTAAAAGGGTATTGACAATGGAATCAATGCCTTTTTTGGAAACATGTCGTATCTTATATACTTTTTTAGTATCCGTTACGATACATAAAGGATGATACATTATGGTGTTGCCTTTTTTATGGTAGACTTCGTTATAATCGTATACCCATGTTATATTTTCAAGCGGAATAATATCAGTATCGGTTTTGGTAATGATTATCAGAAACGTATCGGTAATAAATACATTCTTACGTCCTACAGCCACCGCCGTATCGTATTCGGTAACGGCAATCGCAAATAATGTTTTGTAATCTCCGTATTTTCTCAAAGCCTTTACAGGCGATGAGTAATTAGGATTAATTGCAGCTATAATAAGCAATACTAAGAAAATAAGAGATATAAGCGCAATTATCATAAATCCGATTATCATAAACCGGGAGTAGTTGGTATTGTAAGCGTATGAATTTATGAATAAATCACAGCTTACGGATTTGAGTCCATCCTCGGTAAAATTAACCATTTCTGAAACATTTTTTACCAGATCATTGTAAATCGATTCGGAATGCTGCAATTTTGCAGGAAATGTTGCACCATCAATTATTGCAGGAGTACCTTTATCGGTTGAGCCTGTCGGATATATGATGTAGTAGCAGATTCCATTATAGAAGGTATAGTATATACCTGCTTTTTTCTTGCTGCCTTTTACATAATCATATCCTGTGTAGTACATTTTATCTATTGTACACTTTATGTATTCTTCGCCGTTCTCGTATAAGGAATCAATTGCATCCAACGAATCCACAGTATGGGGTGTCAGAGCCTTTTTAAAAGGATTGCTTATTATAAAAACAACTGATACAATAATCATAATTAACGGAAAAACAAGCCGTGGCAGGTGCTGCCGGCGTATAATCTGTATTAAATCTGAGTGTTGCATAATTTTTCCACCTTATAAATCTGTTAAAAACAGTATAGATTATAAGGACGGATTAATCAAGTATGGAGGTTTTATGAAAGCATATTCTTTTTTTGCAAAAGTTTATGATGTATTTATGAATGACATCCCTTATGTGGACTGGCTTGACGGAATAGAGGCATATATGGAGCGCAGGAATATACAATGTCACAGAGTTCTTGAGCTTGGCTGCGGTACGGGACGGTTTACGGCACTTCTGGCAGCAGACGGCTACGAAGTTACCGGGCTTGATTTGTCAGAGGCAATGATTAAGGTTGCGAAGAAAAAGCCTTTCGGAAAAAGAATTTCTTACGTCTGTTCGGACATGCGAAATTTTAATCTTGGGAAAAAATTTGATGTTGTAATAAGCGTATGTGATTCCATGAATTATCTTTTAAATAATGATGATATGTATAATACGTTTCTAAGTGTTGGAAAACATCTTGAAAAGGGCGGCTTTTTTATTTTTGACCTGAAAACGGAAACTTTTTATGAAAAGCTTGGAAATAATATTTATTCGGATGAAAGGAATTTCGGACGATATTATTGGGAAAACGAATTTGATAAAGAGACGGGAGATAACTTTTATTACCTTAGTTTTTTTATTAAAAGCATGGGAAAATATAAGCTCTACGAGGAAGAACATACACAGCATGTTTTTACCGGCACCGATATAAGGGAGTGCGCGGCAAAGGCAGGATTTACGGTAAAGGACGCTTTATCGGAGGACATTAACTCGCCCATTGATTTTTCAAGGGACAGGGTTTACTATGTTTTACAGTACAATTAAGGATGGTATGAAATATGGAAGATTATTTAGTAAGAGCAATCGCAGCCAACGGCCAGGTCAGGGCGTTTGCCGCATATACAAAAAATACAGTTGAGACCGCAAGACAGGCACACAACACAAGTCCTGTCGTAACGGCGGGACTTGGCAGACTTCTCACAGCGGGAGCAATGATGGGAAGCATGATGAAGGGCGACAGGGATGTCCTTACAATTAAAGCAGAGGGCAGTGGCCCTGTGGGACATTATCTTGTTACTGCCGATTCAAAAGGCAATGTTAAGGGATACGCAGCCAACCCTAATGTAATACTGCCTGCCAATGCCGCAGGCAAACTTGACGTTGGCGGTTCCCTCGGAGTGGGACTTCTTACGGTCATCAAAGACCTGGGACTTAAAGAGCCATATACCGGCACCTGCGAGCTTGTCAGTGGGGAAATCGCAGAGGATTTAACTTATTATTTTGCCTCAAGTGAGCAGACACCGTCCTCCGTGGGACTTGGTGTCCTTATGACAAAAGACAATACCGTCAATGTCGCGGGTGGTTTTATTATCCAGCTTATGCCTGACGCAACGGAGGAGACAATATCAATTGTCGAAGAGAAAATTTCCACAATAAAATCCGTCACTTCAATGCTAGAAAACGGACTTGACCCAGAGGGCATAATTAATCTTATTCTCGGCGGACTTGACCCGGAGATTCTTGATAAAATGCCTGTCAGATTCTATTGCAACTGTTCTAAGGAGCGTGTATCAAAAGCACTCATCGCAATCGGCAGAAAAGAGCTTGACAATATTATTGAAGAAAATGAGCCTATAGAGGTTAAATGCCATTTCTGCAACAAGGCATATAATTTTACAGTGGATGAGTTAAAGAAATTAGTTTGACTTATAGTTCCTTGTGTGTTAGATTTATAGTGTCTTTTTGTAAGACAACTTTTATAATTTTTGGAGGTATCACGATGAACAAGGGTACAGTAAAGTGGTTCAATGACCAGAAAGGGTTTGGATTTATTTCTGATGAGAATGGCAAGGATATTTTCGTTCATTTCTCAGGAATCGTTATGGATGGTCATAAGAAGCTCGAAGAAGGCCAGAAGGTTGAATTTGAAGTAGCCGATGGAGCTAAGGGACCACAGGCAGTTAATGTTAAAGTTATTTAATTAACTGTAGCACATAAGATAATCAACAAGTTTACAGTGTGCCTTTTTCAATTATATATATTTATATTTTGTCAAAAAGTATATTGTCATTCAAGTAGGATTATGATTAGCCCTGTCAGATTGACAGGGCTTTTACATTGTTAAGGAGATATTTTTTTTATGCAGAATGAGACATTAGAATCAGTAACCCAGGCAATTTCATACGAAGGATACGATATGACTGCCAAGGTTTCAAATGGTAAAATTGCAGCAGGTATCATAGGAATTGTCGTGATTCTTGCTTTCGTTGTAGCAACTATTATTTTTATTAGGAAAAAACAGAAGGGTAACGGTTTTGGCATACTCGGAGGCGTAATTACTTACATTTCATTTAATTATTTTGCTCCATCTTTGCTCATTAATCTTATCTTTGTATATTCACCATTTAAGAAGTATGCGGATTCTGTTAATAAAGTAATTGTGTCCACGGCGGCTTTTATTATTGTATATACATTGTCAACAGCTTTTCTTGCGGTTCTGGGCAGGATGCTTGCTAACAAGGTTTTCGCCTACAGGCTAAAAAGCTTCGGAGAGGGCTTCTCTTTCGGACAGGGTATAGCCTATACACAGGCAGCATTCACAATGTCCTCACTTTTCCAGCTTGTGTCACCTATGATAATTATTAACAGAAGCGGGCTTGAGACACTTGTCAGTGGTGCCAAAGACCAGGAGACAGCTACCAAAATGTTAGACAGTGCAATGGAACTTATCGGCTATAAGACATCCGCCATTGTAATGCTCACTATTGTCGCAGTTCTTTTTGTCATATACCAGTTAGCAATAACCATTCCTATGTATGCTGCATACCAGAAAAAAATCCACAAGGGTTATTATGGAATGGTACTTGGCAGCTATATAGTCATTGAAGCAATCCAGTACATGGCAGAGCGTAAAGTTATTAACGTTATCGTCCAGCTTATAGCAACCGCAGTTGTTGTTGCTGCAATCACTTATGTGTGCATCAGAATTTACAACAAGTGCTACAAAGACGAGGAACGAGACCTTGACAAAGAGAAAGAAGACAAAATCAAGAAGATGACAACAGCCAAGAAGATTCCACGTTTTGATAACCTCAGCAATCTGTAATTTGCGGAAGTGCTATGCATAATATGGGCAGGTATAAAACATTGATTTAGAATTATCGTCATCAGATTGGTAAAATAACATTGAAATCAGTAACAGTAGAACAACAGGCAGGCGGTCTTATGATGAGCCTGCCTGTTTTTTGTGGAAATCTCTACCCAAATCGGGGAAAACAGCCGAAAAGGTAGAGAAACCCGGTTTCCCCCTTAGTCAACCTTTACAAGGTCCTCGTAAGGAACTTTTTCTTTTAATTCACCTGCTTCGATGAGGATATCTTCAAGAAGCTCAAAGGATTCCCTGGTAAAGACGGTGTCTTTTTTCCAAGTGTCCTGGGATTTGTATCTTTCAATTATTGTGGTAATGGTGTCAATGTCCGTGTCCTCAAACTGAGGGGCTATGACCTTGGCAATTTCAGCAGAAGAATGAGAATTGACGTAGTCAAGACCCTTCTGGATGGCAGAAGTGAAATCCTTGATGATTTCGGGATTTTTCTCAATGTAGCTCTTTTTAGCGGAGTAGGCGGTGTAAGGAACGTAACCGCTGTCAACGCCAAGGGAAGCAACTACATAACCTTTGCCCTCTTTCTCAAGAGAAGTGGCACCCGGTTCAAATTCAACGGTAAAGTCATACTCTGTATTACCGGAAAAAGCACCTGCGGTCAGACCGAAGTCAACACTCTGGTCGATTGAGAGGTCGGAGGCAGGGTCAATATTATTGGCTTTCAGGATATATTCAAGCACCATCTGAGGCATGCCGCCCTTTCTGCCGCCGAGGACATTTTTGCCCTTAACCATATCCCATGAGAAGTTATCAATTTTTTCCCTGGCAACGAGGAAGTTACCGGCACGCTGGGTAAGTCCGGCGAAATTAACGGCATAATCCTTAGAACCCTCCGCATAAGCATAAATTGTGGATTCTGAACCCATAAAACCAATATCAGCATTGCCGGATATAAGGGCAGTCATTGTTTTGTCGGCACCGAAACCTGTTTCAAGAACGAGGTCTATGCCCGCATCCTTGAAATATCCCATCTCTATTGCAACGTATTGAGGAGCATAAAAAATAGAGTGGGCAACCTCATTGAGAACAACCTTTTTCATACCGTTGTCTTTTTTGCCACACCCGGCCTGACAGATTGCAATCAAAATAAAAGCCAGAATAAAACAACAAAGTCTTTTTTTCATAATTAACCTCTTAAAAATATCTGTAATCTAAATATATTCCCAAATAAATAAAATGTGATAGAATGAAAGCATGAGCGAATTAATGTATTTAAAAAATTGCAGCTATGAGACAATCGGTGATAAAGACAGCCAGACAGTCTGTTATTTTTTTATGGCGGAAAGAATTAATTTAGAGCCTGTTGAAGGAGTGAGGCTCGTCATGATATATCCGTATGACTGGAATTACTGTATGACACCGTGGAAATACCACGATAAAAATATGGGAAAAACAGGGGGCGGAGAAGAATTTTTATCATGGTTTATAAGTGAGATTTATGATGAAAAATATCAGAGGCAGTATATCGGAGGCTATTCCCTCGGAGGACTTTTTGCGCTTTTTGCGGCATGTGAAAAAGAATTGTTTGACGGGGTTATGAGCGTTTCGGGGTCGTTATGGTATCCCGGTGCTTTGGAATATTTTAGCGAAAAATCCATTGGCAAAAGAATTGGCAAAATTTATATGTCCCTTGGAGATAAGGAATCCCTTACTAAAAATGCGGAGCGGGAAAAAGTCGGATTTAACACGGAGAAACTGGCAGAAGTATTTGGCAAGACCAAAGAAGTGTTTTTTGAATATAACAGAGGTGGACATTTTACGGACATTAGCGAAAGAATAGCAAAATCAATATTGACAGAAATAAATTAAAGTGTGAAAATACAAGGGTTAGAGGAAGGAAAGATTAAAATGGAATTCAAACGTGCAGAAAGATTAAATCATTTCCAGACAGGAATATTTGCTGCCCTGGATGAGAAGAAAAGCGAATTAATCAAGGCAGGAAGAAAGGTTTATAACCTCTCAGTGGGTACACCGGATTTCAGGCCGCCTGAACATGTAATGAAGGCTGTGGCTGAATCAGTCAATAATGCTGAGGATTATAAGTATTCCCTTGTGGATTCGGAAGAAATGCTTAACGCTGTGGTTGATTATTATGCGGACAGATATAACACTGTCATAAAGGCAGATGAGATTACGGCAGTAAGAGGAACACAGGAAGGTATGGCACATCTTGGAATGGCAATACTTAATCCGGGAGACGTTGTTCTTTTACCTGACCCGGGCTATCCTGTATTTGAAGCAGGTTCGTATCTTGGAGGCGCAGAGGTGTATTATTATCCTCTCCTTAGGGAAAATAATTTTTTACCTGTGATAGAAGATATTCCGGAAGACGTTCTTAATAAGACAAAATATATTGTTTTGTCATATCCGTCCAATCCTGTGGGAGCTTCGGCACCTAAAGAAATGTATATCAGGATGATTGAATATGCAAAGAAATATAATTTTGCGATTATTAACGATAATGCGTATTCGGATATTATTTTTGACGGCAGGGAAGGTTTTTCATTTTTATCATTGCCGGGAGCAAAAGATGTGGGAGTTGAGTTTTTCTCACTTTCAAAATCTTATAACGTAACCGGTTTAAGAATTTCATTCTGTATTGGTAATAAGTCAATTATTGATGCGTTTAAGCTGCTTAGAAGCCAGTATGATTTTGGTATGTCATATCCGGCACAGAAGGCGGCAATCGCGGCCTTAAGAGGACCGAGAGACAGCGTCAAGGCACAGTGTGCAGAGTATCAGAGAAGAAGGGATGCACTTCTTAACGGACTTAGAAAATACGGATGGAACGTACCTGATTCACACGGAACAATGTTTGTATGGCTTCCTGTACCGGAAGGTTATACATCGGCTTCATTTACCGAGGCACTTATGGACAAGGCCGGAGTAATAGGAACACCGGGAACGGCATTTGGACCGCTTGGAGAAGGCTACATAAGATTTGCTCTGACAAAAAGTGCCGAAGAATTGGCAGTAATTGCCGATGTAATCGGTCAGTCCGGAGTACTTTCATAATTGAATTTAAGGTTTTGGGAAGAAAATACATAGTATTAGCAGGAGAGAATCCGGTGTGAGTCCGGAGCTACAGCCATAACTGTAAGAGCATTTTTGCTTAAGCCAGATCGCTCGTCCCACAAATCAGAAAGACCAGACTTTTGGGCAGGGAAAAGTTATAGTCATTATAATGGGATTATGCCCGTATTCTAACTATGCCTGCGATTTCTGCAGGCATTTTTTTATTAAAGAACGGAGGAAAGACATGAAAAAAATAATTTCGGCAATTGCAGCATTTGCAGTTGTATTAAGCAGTCTTGTTGTAAGTCCATTTGCAGCAGACGAAAAAACAGTATCTTTAAGAATTGAAGGAAAAAGTGAAACATATTTCTACGGCGATGTAACAACAAACGCATCTACAGTTGCAGAGCTTATGAATGAGGTTGACGCAGCCAATGATAACCTTACAATAAGCAATCCATCAGGAACTTATATTGAATCCATAAATGGTGACAAAGCAGGAAGTATTGAGCCTCTCAAATATGATGGCTGGAGTGATATAATTAACGGCGTTGCACCAAGCGTGGGTATTGGAGAACAGCAGATAAAAGATGGCGATGTAATTGTATTTTATTATGCAGATGAATTTGGTTCTCATGGATTTGCAAGGCCTGTAGCAGACCTTTCAAAGCTTGGCGACAGAGAAATAACTTTTACATCAGATGCATACGCTGAAGATTTCAGTCCTATAACTGTACCTGTTGAAGGTGCCAAAGTAACATGGGACGGTAAGGAATATGTAACAGATGCTGATGGTAAAATCGTTATTGACAAAGCTGATTTTACAGTAGGTGATCATTCTGTAGGAATTTCCAAAGTTGCTGAAGACGGAGTACCACTTGTATTAAGATTTGCATCAGATTACAAAATAACAGTTACAGCCGATATGGTTAAAGCAGAAGCACCGGCAGTAACAGAACCTGAGACAAAACCGGCAAAGCCGGCAGAGGATGTTCCATCAGGAGATACAGGGTATGTTTATTTTGTGGTTGCTGCAATTGTCGCAGCAGCAGGAATCGCAGCAGTAAGTAAGAAAAGAGCATATGAAAAATAAAGTCATTGTATTTTTAACAGTAATCGTACTTATATTTACGGGAGCCACAGGCGTTAAAGCAGATACTCCCGATATAGACGACTGCATTAATAAAACACTTGAATATGAATACAAAGAGGCCGCCGTTACAGATGCACAGTCATTTGTAAATGACGGCCTTATGGCTGTTGCAGGGATAAGTCCCTGCGAATGGTGGGTTATTAATATTAAAGCATTGTATCCGGAAACAGATTTTTCGGAGTACGTTAAGGCAGTAGAAAAATACCTTGACGAGGCGGAGGATATCAAGCCTACAGACTATGAAAGAATTGCACTTGCATTTTATATATTGGGAGAAAAAGATGATTTTATAAGAGAGGTAATTAAAGAACAGACGGGCAAAATGGGCATTATGAGTGTAATTTACGGACTCATGCCGGCAGCATACGGCGGATATGATGCGGATTATATCGCCGATAGTCTTTTGAAATTTCAGCTTCCTGACGGAAGTTTTTCCGTAAATCAAAAAGCGGGTGACGTTGATGTGACGGCGATGGCTTTGCAGGCAATGGCACCTTTGAGGGAAAAGTATGAGGAGAAAATTAATAAGGCACTGGAATATCTTAACAATAATATGACCGAAAACGGTGGTTACAAGTCTATGGGGACAGAAAATTCTGAAAGCCTCGCCCAGGTAATTATGGCAAAAACAGCATTAAAAGATACAGAGAATATGGATATTCTTATCAACGAGCTCATTACTTACCAGAATGAGGACGGAGGATTCTGCCATATAAAAGGCGGAAAAAGCAACAGCATAGCCACATACCAGTGTATGTCTGCACTAATTTCCTACAAAAACGGATTTGTATATGATAAAACCAACCTGACAGAAACCGGGAAAGACGATACTACGGTAAATACCATAAAATGGCAGGGAAAATACATTAAATACATTGTGCTTTCGGCACTTGGCATTGGATATGCGGTATTTCTTGTTGTTTTTTTCATAAGAAAGAAAAAGAAAAAGTCAGTATTCATGACTTTTACCATTGTGTTTGTGGGACTTGCGGTATATTTTTCCCTGTCCGATTTTAAGACAAAGGACGAGTACTACGATGTTAAAACATCGGGAGAAGTCGTGACATACCTTGAGATAACAGGCCATGGCAAAGAAGTTATTTTAAGTGAAAAAGAAATAGACATCAAAGAGGGAGACAGCACTTTTGACCAGCTTTTAACGGCTTCAATGATATATGAGATTCCGGTTGACTACAACGGAAGCAAAGTGTTTTCTTCGATTTATGTAAAAGCAATCGCAGGAATGGCAGAGTTTGATTACGGAAATATGTCGGGCTGGACTTATTCGGTAAACGGTGAATTTCCCAATGTGTCCTGCTCGGCTTACAAACTGTCGGAGGGAGATTATGTCAGATGGATTTACACGGATGACGGAAAGGTGGGGCAATGAGAAAATTTGAAAATTTCAACCCATACGTTCTGCTGGTATTTTTTATGTGCAATCTATTACCTGCAATGTTTTTAATGGAAATTAAACTTAATCTTCTGCTTCTTATACCCGGGATAATTTATATATGGGTTTTAAAAGGCAAGGCAGACTTTAAAATACTCAGAAATTCTTTTGTCATAACGATTCTTATTACTTTTGTAAATATGCTTGTGTCACATAACGGCAACCATGTGTTTTTTTATATTAATAACAGGGCAGTTACTTATGAATCCATGCACTACGGAATGACAACGGGACTTATGCTTTCCGGTGCCTTTGTGTGGTTTAGCTGTATGGATATTGTTATTACAGGGGAAAAAATACAATATATCTTTAGAAAAATGCCGAAAGCAGGCATTATTTTTTCAATGATTCTGAGATTTCTTCCCATGTATATGCGAAAATACGAAAGAATGAAAATGATCAATGACATTAATAACAAAAGCGGCAGAAACAGTAAAGATAATGCAGTTTTTGTTTTTTCGGGAGTGACAAGTTATGCGATGGAAAGCAGTATGGAGACAGCCGATATAATGGAAAGCAATGGTTTTACACAATCGTCACAGATATTCTGCGGCAGCTACAGGTTCAGGCTCAGGGACTGTATTCTGCTTATAATAACCATTCTTATGGCTGCGGGTGGATTATTGCTGCCTGGGGCAAGGCTTGTTTTTATGGCATTTATGTCTTTTATTCCGATTTTTTACAGGGGAAAGGAGAATGTTAAATTATGGATATACAATATGAAAAGATAGTCGAAAAGGGTAATTTTATATTAGTATGTGGTATGACCGGCAGCGGCAAAACCACACTTTTGAAGAAGTTAAAAGAATATTTTAAAGATAATGCCATGATGGTAATGCAAAATCCCGATAACCAGATAATTATGGACAGCGTGTATGGGGAGCTTGCCGTAAATTTATCGGGAAAAGGGCTTAAAGATGATTTTATTAAAAGAAGAATTGCGGAAACAGCTTCATTTTTTTCACTCAGCCACATGTTTGACAAAAGAACCGATTCACTCTCAGGTGGGGAAAAACAGATTTTGAATCTTGCTTCCGTAATTGCCTGCGATAAAGATGTACTCCTGCTTGACGAGCCTGCTTCCATGCTTGATCCGGTGATGGCCGGAAGGCTTCTTGACAGGGTTAAGAAGATTAATAAGGAATTTTTTAAAACAGTGATTATCACAGAGCACAGGACGGACGAACTCTTTTATTATGCGGATAAAATAATTCTCCTTGATAAGTGTGAGATTGTCTATGCCGGAAAACCTGATGAAGCAGCAGTATATATGGCGGAAAACGGTTATGGTTACCTGCTTCCCACGGTTGCAAGGATATTTGCAGATAAAAGACCTGTACCGCTTAGTCTGGCAGAGGGGCATAAATATATAAAACAGAGAAATACTATCCACAAAGAACAGGATTCCGTTAATAATAAAAACGAAATTGCGGCAGAACTTAAAAATGTGTCATTCGGATATACAAAAGAGAACGGTTTTGTAATCGAAGATTTTTCCATGAAACTGTACAAAGGAAAATGTCATTTTATCGTAGGTGAAAACGGCAGCGGCAAAACAACGGTTGCAAAGCTGCTTTCAGGCTATATTAAGCCTTATTCGGGAAAAATAAAGACCTACGGCAACAGTATCGGTATTCTTTCACAGGATGTTACAGACCATTTTACAAATGATGAATATGACGGCAGAAACCCTTACGATTTAAGCGGAGGTGAAAAACAACTTCTTGCCCTGTCTCTTGTGTTAAAAAATAATCCTGACATAATAATTCTTGATGAGCCGACTAAAGGCGTAGATAACAGAGAAAAAGCTAATTTGATTAATACTATTAACGAATTAAAAAAACAACAAAAAACCATTCTTGTAATTTCCCATGACATTCCTTTTATGGCAGATGCGGCAGATTATGTGTGTATGATTTCAGACAGGCAGCCGGTGTATTCAGGCAATGTAAGGGAGTTTTGTCTTGAAAATGTATTTTACACAACTCCTGTATGCAGGATGTGGAAAGGAATTTCAGAGGATGTGGTTACGGAGAAAGAGGCGGAAGAATGGAACAGGTAAAGACAGGTGCTTTTATTTTTGCAACAGCAGTTGTTATTTTCTGCTTTGTATTTTTCTATATTCTCGAAAAAAAGAATACTTCAGTGAGAAAAATCATGCTTATAACGGTGCTTACAACCATGTCGATTGCAGGACGTTTCATATTCGCACCTTTTCCCGGATTTAAGCCGGTGACAGCGGTTGTGATAATTGCCGGAATGTATCTTGGAATAGAGGCAGGTTTTTACTGTGGGGCGCTTACCGCACTTGTTACTAATTTTTACTTCGGACAGGGAATGTATACTCCTTTCCAGATGTTGACATGGGGTTTAATCGGGATTATATCCGCCCTTATTGGGGGACTATTAAGAAAAAACAAAGCCGTTCTGATGATTTACGGTGTGTTTGCCGGTGTGATTTTTTCACTTTTAATGGACATTTATACGGTTATATGGACCTTTGGGACGTTTAGATGGAGTTATTATCTGATTACGATAAGTACGTCGTTTACATTTACGATAATTTATGCGGTTTCCAACGTAATATTTTTACTGGCACTTGCAGTTCCTCTTGGGAAGAAAATAGAGCATGCTTATCAAAAAAGAGAGTGAAAATCTTTTAATACCACTTGTTACAAAACACTTACTATGGTACAATTTAGCTTAATCGGGTGTTTGGGATACCTGGTTTGTTATAATTTTAGGAGTTTATTGTAATGAAAAAACATTTATTTATAGATATTATATGTGCAGGCACAGTTGCCGCAGCAGTTTTAACAGGATGTGGCAAGAGCAATTCATTGTCATGTCAGGCAGGAATGAGCAAAATTGAGACCTGCGATTATCAGGGAGCTATAGAATCATTTAATGAGATTATAAGTAAGGACAGCAGTAACAGGGACGCTTACAGGGGACTTGGAATTGCTTATTATAAGCTTGGGGACATTAAAACGGCCGAGGAGCAGTTTGATACCGTGATTACCAAATCAGGCAGCAGATATGACAGTATTTGCCTTGATGCAATGAAATATTATGCGGAATGTCTCACAAAAAGCGGCGAATACGATAAAGCAATAGAGTATTATTCAACACTTATTGATGAATGCGGCAAGGCTGATAAGGCAGATTTATATTATTTAAGAGGCTGTGCATATGTCCATACGGGCAATGAGAATAATGCGGCACTTGATTTTGAAGAGGCTATTTCCCTCAGTGACAACAGTTATTCCTTATATTGTAATATGTATAACGAATTTATGGCATCAGGTTATACAGACAGGGCTGAATCTTATCTCAGAAGACTTATTTCAAGTAAAGATGCGGATGATTTTCTTATAGGCAAGACATATTATCTTTTCGGGGACTATACACAGGCAGAACAGTTCCTTAAGAAGGCCATAGACGCAGGTGAGAAGGATGCAGCTTTTTACCTTGCACTTACTTATGAAGCACAGGAAAGATATTCGGAAGCGGAAGACCTTTATATGGACTGTATCAATAAAGATAAGTCTAACAGCGAAGTATATAACCAGTACGGGGCATATCTTATCAAGAGATTTAAGTATACCGAGGCTCTGGAATATATAAGTAAAGGTCTTGAGTCAGCTAAAGGAGAAACTAAGAAAGCACTGCTTTACAATCAGGCAATATGCTACGAATATCTCGGAGATTTCAGCAAGGCACTGGATTTGTTTGAAAGCTATGTAAAGGATTACAGTGATGATACAAAGGCTTTGAGAGAATATACGTTTTTGAAGTCCAGAGTATCTTAACAGGAGATTTTTATGATTGATAACAGAGAAGCGGAAGAAAGAGTTATTCTTGTAGCTGTAAGAAAATCAGACAGAGAAAATACCGAACAGTCCCTTGACGAGCTTTGCGAGCTTGCGTCAACTGCAGGTGCGGTAACGGTGGCAAGGGTAATACAGAATCTTGATAATTTCAATCCGGCCACTTATATCGGCAAGGGTAAGATAGATGAGATTAAAGAACTGATAATAGAATATGATGCAACAGGCATAATATGTGATGACGAACTTTCTCCGGCACAGATGAACAATCTCAGCGATGCCCTTGAAATTAAAGTCATGGACAGAACGCTTCTTATTCTCGATATTTTTGCAGCAAGGGCTAATACCAACGAGGGTAAGATTCAGGTTGAGCTTGCCCAGTTGAGATATCGTTCCTCAAGACTTTCGGGACTTGGAAACGCACTTTCAAGACTCGGCGGAGGTATCGGTACAAGAGGTCCCGGAGAGACAAAGCTTGAGATGGACAGGCGAATTATCCATGAGAGAATAGGACAGCTTAAGCATGAGCTTGAAGCGGTTGTAACCCACCGTGAGCTTACAAGAAGCCAGAGAAGCCGTTCCAATATTCCGGTGGTCGCTATAGTAGGATATACTAACGCAGGTAAGTCGACACTTCTTAATACATTAACGGGTGCGGGAATACTTGCGGAAAATAAGCTTTTTGCCACACTTGACCCTACAACGAGAGGGCTGGAGCTTGAAAGCGGGCAGCAGATTCTTCTCACGGATACAGTCGGATTTATAAGCAAACTTCCTCATCATCTTGTGGAAGCTTTTAAAAGCACACTTGAAGAAGCTGTATATGCAGATATAATTCTTCATGTCGTGGATGCTTCCAATCCTGCAATGGATTCTCAGATGTATGTTGTATATGATACCCTTGAGAAACTGGGAGCGGGCGATAAGCCTATAATAACGGCTTTTAACAAAATAGAAATTGCAGGCAATAAAGTTCTTAAAGATTTTAAGGCCGACAAGACCGTTAATATATCGGCTCTTCACGGTGACGGACTGACAGAACTTAAAGATACCATTGAAGAAGTTTTAAGAGAAAGCAAAATATATATAGAAAAGACATATTCTTATACGGAGGCTTCCAAGATATCCCTTATAAGAAAATACGGACAGCTTATAAGTGAGGAATATGTTGCGGAGGGAATAGAAGTCAAGGCTTATGTTCCTACGGAGATATATGATAAAGTAAAATAGTGCAGTAACAGGAGGAAATGATGAGCTACGCAGATAAAGTTTTTATAGACATGTGTAAGGATATCCTTGAAAACGGTGTAAGTACGGAGGGTGAAAAAGTAAGACCACACTGGGAGGACGGAACTCCTGCTTATACAATCAAAAAATTCGGTGTTGTAAACAGATATGATCTCAGCAAGGAATTTCCGCTTGTTACATTAAGAAAAACAGCACTTAAGAGTGCAACAGACGAATTGTTATGGATATGGCAGAAAAAATCCAACAATATCCATGACCTTCACAGCCATATATGGGATGCATGGGCGGACGAGAACGGCTCAATCGGCAAAGCATACGGTTATCAGCTTGGCGTAAAGCACCGGTATAAAGAAGGCATGATGGATCAGGTAGACCGTGTTATATATGATTTAAAGAACAATCCTTTCAGCAGAAGGATAATGACTAATATATATGTGCACCAGGATTTACATGAGATGAATTTATATCCATGTGCCTACAGCATGACTTTTAACGTTACCCAGAAAAAAGGTGAAGACAAGCTTACGCTTAACGCAATTCTTAACCAGAGGTCACAGGACATACTCACAGCCAATAACTGGAATGTTGCACAGTATGCGGTGCTTGTGCACATGCTGGCACAGGTATGTGATATGCAGGTGGGAGAACTTGTACATGTAATCGCAGATGCACACATATATGACAGACATATTCCTATTGTGGAGGAACTTATATCAAGAGAATGTTATGATGCACCGACGTTCCATCTTAATCCCGAGGTAAAAGATTTTTACAAGTTTACAAGGGATGATGTATCGGTAGATAATTATATAACCGGACCACAGGTCACCAATATACCTGTAGCTATATAGGAAAGGACATATTATGAATTTAATCGCAGCAGTAGACAAAAACTGGGCAATAGGATACAAAAACGAACTTCTTGTAAGAATTCCTGAGGATCAGAAATGGTTCAGGGAGACCACAACGGGCAAAGCCGTAATTATGGGACGCAAGACCCTTGAAAGTTTTCCTAATAAACGCCCTTTAAAGAACAGAACCAATATTGTAATAACAAAAGATATGAATTACAAGGTTGACGGAGCTATTGTGGTTCACAGTATAGAAGAAGCCGTTGAGGCGGCAAAAGATTTTGCCGATGAGGACGTATATGTAATCGGCGGTGCTTCCATATATAAGCAGATGCTTCCTCTTTGCAACGTAGCCCATATTACTAAGATAGATTATGCTTATGACGCAGATTCGTACTTCCCTAATCTGGAAGATGAAGGATTTGTTATCACAGAATCCAGCGACGAAAGAACATATTTTGACCTTATATATGAATTTGTAAAATATGAAAGGAAAAATAATTAATGATAGACGAAAAAGTTGCAAAAAAATATAAAAAGAAAGTAGCATTAACAATAACCATAATGTCACTGATAGCGATAGCAAGTGTGGTAATTACAGTTATTTTAATTAAAAAAATGTAAAGATAAAGACGTTGCCGGCATAATATATACCATATGAAAAAGAGAGGTATATATTATGCTTATTGCTTTAGATGCAGGACATGGCGGAAGTGACCCGGGAGCGGTGTATAACGGAAGACGTGAAAAAGATGACAACTTAAAGCTTGCCATGGCGGTTGGAGATATCCTTAAAAATGAAGGCATGGATGTTTTTTATACAAGAGATAACGACATATATGAAACACCATTTAAAAAGGCAACGGATGCCAATAATTCAGGAGCGGATTATTTTGTATCATTTCACAGAAATTCAGGAGAGAATCCCAACGCCGCAAGCGGAGTGCAGGTGCTGATTTACAGTGAAGGCGGAGAGAAAGAACAACTCGCCGAAAACATACTGGATAATCTTACGGATCTGGGCTTTAAAGACCTGGGCGTTATAGAAAGACCTAATCTTGTGGTGCTTAAACGTACCAATATGCCGGCGGTGCTTATTGAAACAGGCTTTATCAACAACGATAGTGATAATGAGAAGTTTGATGATGAATTTGAACAGATAGCGGCGGCGATAGCCGATGGAATATTAAAAACCATAGGTTCCGGCACAGCGTCAAGGGATAATAATGTACAGCCTGCGCCGGATGAAAGTAATATAAAAGACCCATACGAGGGATTGTATGAAAAAGACAGGGAAAGCAGCAGATGCACCTGTGACAAATTATACCGTGTCCAGGTAGGGGCTTTCAGAAACCGTGACAATGCGGACCGACTTTTGGAACCGTTGCTGGATATGGGGTATCCCGCATTTATTATTTATCAGGATGACCTCTATAAAGTGCAGGTAGGTGCATACAAAAATCTTGATAATGCCGTGGATATGGAAAGAAAATTAAGAAAATTAAAATATAATACTTATATAACAATCTGATGTCGGCTGCAGAGGAGGAAATGCTCTTCTTCTGCAGTTTTTTTATGAATAAATGCTATTTTTTAGTAAATAGGATGCTTTATTTCGCTAAAACGTATATTGATTAGTAAAATTTTCCGTGCTACAATCAGAACGTGCTTTGGTTTTAATACCTTAAAAGTTAAAATTTTTAAAGGAGCAGACAAAATGAAAAAAGGATTATTTAAAAAAATTCTTGTAGCCATGATGTGTATTGCACTTACACTCGGTATGGCAGCATGTGGCAGCAAGAAAGTGAAGGTTGGCACAGGTGAGAACCAGTCTTCAGAAGACACGGTAAAAGGCAGCAAGAGTGCTGATGACCTTGTCAAAGCAGTAGCAGCTAACAAAAAAGGTTTAGAAAACTTCACAGTATCATTCGATGTAAAATTAGATGCTGATTTAGATTTAAAACAGGCTCTTGTTATGCAGGGAATGACTGAAGAAATGATTGAGTCAGCTATTAAAGAAGGCGAACTTTAAGAATCAGACCTTAAGTCATCAGCTAAGGCAGGCATAAACGGAACTCTTAAAATCTGTGATGAAGCAGGTTATGCAGAGGGAAAATCATACGCAAAAATTCCTGATGTTGCTGAAGACAGCCAGGAACTCAAGACTTATCTTGTTAAAGAAGGCAATACAGCGTATGTCTATGAATATGATTTTGATGACGAAAAATGGATGAAGGAAGAGTCAGATACAAATCTTTCAGATGTGATTGCAAGCTTACGTAACGTAACAGCAATTACAGATTTTATCAAAACAGCAGATGTAGTTTCTGAAAAGAATGGTATCTACACAGTAGAAGCCAAGCTTGATTTTGACAAAATTCTTGGCGATAAGGAAGATGATATCAAGTCAGCTATCGAAAACAGCCTTTCAGGTTTAGGCAGTGTTTCAGAGGAAGATTTTGATATATCAAAAATTATTGATTTATTAGAAGATGTGGCAATCACAGTAACAATTGACGGAGATAATGACACCATTACAGCCATTTCAATTGATTTAAAGAGCTGCATCGGCAAGATTCTTGAAGTATCTTCAACAGAAGATGTTAATGTTAAAGACTTATTAAGCATTAATGAAGCAAGCGTTACATTTGAATTCTCCGATTTCGGCAAGACTAAGGTTGAGCTTCCGGATGAAATTAAGGACGCAGACGATTCAGATGATAAGAAAGATGAAGAAGAGACAACTCCGGACAAAGATGATGTAAAACCTTCAAAGAAAGATGACAAAAAAGACGATTCAGATGTATCCGAAAAGAGCAAATATGAAATTGAGGATTACGACGGAAATGTAATCGGAAAAGTTAACCTTGTTGATGGATTTGAAGTATATGACGAGTATACTGATGAGAACTGTTTTGTCATGAAAACAGATGATATTTCTGTGTGGGTAACCCCATATACAGAAGGATGGGTAAAACACTATATAGAAGGTGATGAATGGAAAGTTGATAAAAGCGAATACGAATATGACAAGATTGAAAAGTTAAAAGATACACTTGACACACCTAATGGTACAGTCGAGTTCTATAAAAGAACTTTCAAGAGAGTAAAGTCACCAAGCGAAAATGAAGAGTATAGTGCAGTCATTACAAAGGATAATGGATACTTCCTTTCGGTTACTTTATATAAGTCAGATTTAGAGAATATTGAAATGACTATGCAGGAACTTGCAGAGGCAATATTTGGTTAAGGTACATAACCGCAGAGTTATAGGGATGAAGTGTAGGAAACGTTTAATATAAAGACCGGGTCGGCGTAAAGCTGACCCGGTTTTCTTTATGTGGAACATATTGCCACGCAGGTGAGGACAGTAAATTACTGGGTTACTGTTTTTTTGTTAAGAATATATCCTGTTATTGAACCTACCAGTCCGCCGGTAATATGAGCCATTTGCGATACATTATCATTAACTGTAATTCCGTCATATATCTGCTGGCCTATATATATGGTGGCAACAAGAATAAATGTCAGAGGAATTTCACCATCTTTAAATCCGGTAAATGAAGCCAGAATAATGAAGGCAAAGACAATTCCACTGGCTCCGCATAGTGCAATATTAGGGAAAAAGATATAGTTGATAATACCGGTAACCAGTGCCGTAATGATTATTATTTCAATTAATGTTCTGGATTTGTATTTTTCCTCTAATACCGGTCCTAATAATAAAAGATATGTTGCATTACCGATAAAATGCTCCCAGCCTGCATGCCCAAAAACATGTGTTATAAACCTTATATAGGTCAGAGGATTTAATAATGATGAGTGATATGTCATAAAAAATAATGCTGTGCTTCTACCCTTTGTAATTTCTCCCAGTAGTGTTGCCGCAAAACATATAAAAATTAAACCTAATACTACCGGTGCATTAAATGTAATTCTGAATTTCTTTTTTATTGTTTTCATCTCCTTTTAAGACTAACTACCGGTATTATAACATGTATTCACACTTTTTCCTATACTGTAACTTTGCGTATTACCTTAAATTCGCCAGTCCTTTTTTTGGGACAGGTAAAAATGATAAAATATGAATAAATCAAGGGGCCGGTGGGAGCAACATCAATTTTATTATGGAGGTAACTATTATGAAGAAATTGTCAGTAGCGTTATTAACGATTATTGCATGCTGCATGTTATGGGCATGTGGCAAAACGGCAACTTTTAATGAATCTGAAGAGGAGACAACAACACACAAAAAGAATAAGACTGAGTATTCTACAACGGCAGAAGATATAACTGAATCTTCTGAGAGACAGACATACAGCGATAGTGATTATAAGACAGGAATTACATTCGATAACATTTCCCGTAATCCAAAGGATTATGAGGGAAAACTTGTATATTTTACAGGAGAGGTTGTCCAGCTTATGGAAGGAGATGATGAGAACCAGATCCGCCTTGCCGTTGACGGAGACTACGATAAGGTGATTCTTATAGGCTATGATCCAGAAATAACAACAAGCCGTATTCTTGAAGATGATAATATTGAAATTTATGGAACGTCAGTAGGCATTTTCCAGTATGAATCGGTTCTCGGACAGACTATATCAATTCCGGCTGTATACGTTGATAAGATTAATCTGCTCAATGGCAATCAGATTACGCCCAATGAGCCCGTAAACCAACCCGCGAAACAGCCTGTAGAGAAACCTGCAGAACAGCCTGCAAAGCAGCCCGCAGAACAACCTGCACCACCAGCTACCAAACCTGCTGCCCAGCCGACAACTCCTGCCTCTAATGTATCGGCCGGCGAATCCAATGCACTAAAGAGTGCAAAAAGTTATCTGGATATGGGCGGTTTTTCAAAAGAAAGTCTCAAAGGTCAGCTTGAATATGAGGGATATGATGCAAATCAGATACAGTACGCCCTTGACAATTGCGGTGCCGACTGGAAGGAACAGGCGCTTGAATCTGCTAAATCTTATCTGAGTGATGACATAGGATTTTCCAAATTAGGACTTATGGATCAGCTTGAATATGAAAAATTTACATCTGAAGAGATACAGTATGCCATAGATAACTGTGGTGGTGATTGGATGGCACAGGCTGTCATTAAAGCGCAATCCTACATGGAATCGGTGCCAATGTCAAGAGATGAACTTATAAGCCAGCTTGAATATGAAAAGTTCACCCATGAAGAAGCTGTTCACGGAGTGGACGCGGTAGGCCTGTAAGCTGCGGGACGGGATGAGAGATTAGAGCACGTTGGAGAATGGTTGGCTGAACATAGAGTATATACAAAAATTGCTTGTAAGAAAATACAATTATTGGTATAATACTCCTATAATTTTTACTAATGAGGAATTTTAGCTGATATACAGAATATAGCACCGGAGTATAATCTAGGGAGACATATTAAGATAAGATAACTAGATGCCACATGTACTCAGGTGCAGGTGGCATTTTTTGTTAAGAAAAGAAATGGAGGAAAAGAAAATGAGCAAAATTGAAAAATTTATATAAGAAAGATATATATCACAATACTGTGATATATAAAGGCGTATAATTTGAGTGAAATATAGTAAGATAGAAAATTTTTATATTGGAGGGTTCAGATGGGAAAAGATTTAAGAATGGAAGTATTTGCTTCTAAGGATGTGGTTAAACCAGTTATTTTACATATATATCAGCTTCACTCACAGAAAATAGATAACTCATTCTCAATCATAAGAGGAGCAGTATGGAAGCTTAAGAATTATAATCATGTCGGAGTATTTGAAGATGGAAACAGAATATATTCAACAGATATGTTGGATGAAAGTGTTCCTAATGCAGATTTTACAATTGAATACGAAGGAATAAGGAAACTAGAGGTATTAGAAAATAGAAAAGTTTACTGTGAACTAATTAAATATCTGATTACTAAGAACTTGTCGGAAGTTTTAATTTATAACAAATATCACAAGTATTCCTGCAAAAGCAGTGTGACAAGTAAGTGGATTAGGACAGAGAATGACTTTAATTTATTTACATCAGACAATAAAGAAATAAGCCTTGAGAGAAAATACAATTTCTGGGTAGATATAATGGATGATGGAAAGGCGTATCTCAGAATAGATACAAGTAGTGCATTTATGTCGAATCTAACAGTTTATGATTATATGGAAAGAGGAATTAATCCGGTTGGAATGGAAGTGAAAAACGACTGGGCTAAGAATAATCAGACCGGAATTCTAACAGAAATATGTGATTTTACTGTCACAGACAAACTAGACTTTGCAGATAGCCTGAAAGCATATTACATAAATAAAAAAGAAGGAAAAAGGGTTGAGCAGCTTCCGGATGACACAAAAGTGGTAAAAGTAGAATTGCAGTCTGATAAAACATATCCTTATTATCCTCAGGCTTTAAAACCAGTGCTTACAAGAGAAAAAGTGGGACAGATTGATCCACGATTTTCTGTTCGGATAGAGCCATATGTTAAGCGCGATATGAGAACCCGTCTTATGTTAGATCAGGATTTCATAGATGATATAGGTGTTCTTAAGGAAATAAATAGCTTGCAATTTGATTTAGAACCCTGTGAGGTAAAGAATATTGGATACAGTAGAGGTACTGTCCCTCTACCAAAACTGATATGTGGAAAAGACAGAGTACTTGAAGTGGGAAAGGAATTTCAAGTATTTAATTATGGATTCTATCGAAAACCTGATAGAGAAATCAAAATAGGATATTTATACCCAAAGAATCAAGAACATCTTATGAAAGCAGTTGTTAATGAGATATATTCATTTGCAAAACTGGGAAAATATCAGGGTGAAAAAGACAAATATATAATCTCAGGACTTCTAAATATAAAATCTGAACCAATGATTAAAGAGGAGTATGAGCTTGGTGATATAACAGACTACAAGAGAGCTGCAAACAGATTGCAGAAGATAGAAGGCATAGATATTGTGATAGCACTTATTCCGGACGGAATTGATGAAGATGGACCATATAACCCATTCAAGACCATATGGGCAAAGGCAAATATTCCATCACAGATGATTAGCATGAAGACCGCAGAATTATTTGCAAGAGGTAAAGCAGAAGGTAATAAGTCTAAGTATTATCTTCACAACATTGTGCTTGGTATTCTTGGTAAGACAGGCGGAATTCCTTGGATTGTAAAGGATATGCCGGGAAATGTTGATTGTTTTGTTGGACTTGATGTTGCGACGGTTGCCAAAGGCATTCATTATCCAGCCTGCTCAGTAGTATTTGATAAATATGGGCGTTTGCTTGGATTCTATAAGCCGACGACGCCTCAGCAAGGTGAGAAGATTGCAACAAGAATACTTCAGGATATATTTGACCAGGTAATATTCTCTTATGAAGATAGGTTTGGAGAATCGCCAAAGAATGTGATTATTCATAGAGATGGCTTTAGTAATGAAAATGATGAGTGGTATAAGAATTATTTTGGAGCTAAGGGGATTGAGTATAGCATAATTGAGGTTAGAAAGAATATTAGTTCAAAGCTGATACTCCTACAGGATGATAACATAGAGAATCCGACAATGGGATATTGCGTTTATAACGACAGTAAGGGATATCTTGTGACAACAGATATGAAAAACAAAAAGGGTTCACCTAATCCGATACTGGTAGAGAAAAAATGCGGAAATATATCTATGGCAGACGTATTGACACAGATACTTTATCTTTCACAACTACATGTTGGTTCTACACATAAAATGAGGTTGCCAATTACTACCGGATATGCAGATAAAATCTGCAAGAATAGGGATTTTGTGCCTGAAGGAAAGATGGATGACAGGCTGTTCTTTTTGTAAAAACATAATGTTGCGAATAGAATACGAGGTATAAGCATTTTGGATATTAGTGTGTAGTGGGGAGTGGATAGTAGTAGTATCCTAAAATCTGTTTTTAGATAAATAAAATCAGTCTTTAGAAATTTAAAGTTTCGAATGACAAGTTGTAAAAGAAATGCTATAATTTACTTTAAGAGAGTACATATTTTTAAGTGGCAGTGTATCTGCCTAATGAAAGGTTATGTTATGGCGATTTCTTACAATGGATTATGGAAAATGTTAATTGACAAAAACATGTATAAGAAAGATTTAGTAGCCGAACTTAACATTAGTTCTGCTACAATAGCAAAAATGGGCAAGGAAGAGAGTGTGTCCATGGATGTTTTGCAAAGAATTTGCGAATATTTCGAGTGCGACATCGGAGATATTGTGAGTTTTGAAAAGGAAGGAAGTGCCAAATAATGGTTATAAATAAACACGGAAGCTTCTATTTAAGAAGTGGTTGGGGAACAAAGATCATTCAGGCGGTTAATGAGGATGAAATGATGTTTACTCCTGCAAACGAAATGCAAGCTGTGGATAATATTGGACTTGGTCGAGTGATGATAAAAGCATTAAGATATTGGGCTGATGCTACGGGTTTGACAATTGAGCAGAAGGTTCAGGGTGGAATAAGAGAAGAAAAGACAGATATATATAGATTGATAGATGTAAATGATCGGTATTTTCAGAAACTAGGATCTCTGCTGTTACTTCATAGAAATCTTGCAAGAAATGAGGAGAATGCTACAGCATGGTACTGGGCATTTAATGAATTTGAAAAACAGTCATTTACGAAAGCAGAATTTATTGATGGATTGCATTCATATCTTGCTGTGAATGGAATGGCAATAAAAAAAGTGGCAGTAGATAAGGAATTTAATTGCTTTAAAAATACCTATCTTGGAGAGAAGAAATTCGATATAAAAACTGTTGCAGATGAAGATACGTATCCAATGCTTGCACCATTGCATTTGCTTCGGATTAATGATGACAAGAAATACGAAAAGTGTTCTTTGTCCAAAGCTGATATACCATTGTTGATTTTGGTTTACGCCATTGCTATGGATAATCAGGAAGAAAGTTTGACAGACGGTCAGATCAGCATTGATAAGTTAATGGAAGACAAGAAGCAGGTAGGAAAGTACTTTGGTATCAGATATTCAAAACTAATTGAAATGCTTATGGAAGCCGAGAATAAGCAGTTACTTACCTTGAATAATAATTTCGGCAACAGACACATAGAATTTGCAGACATTCAATATACACAATTATTGGATGAATATTATGCGGGATAGAGGCAATTAAATGAATTACACAAAGTTAATTTCAAAGAAAAAACAATATAAGTATTCCGTTAATATCTGTCTTGATTTACGTGCGGAAGAGCGTTTGACAGATTTTATACCAAATCTGACAACGACGGAGATTATCAGAGAATACTTAGGCGGTGTTATCAGAGGAAATTCCGATACCCATTCACGTATTTTATATGGTTCCTATGGTACCGGAAAATCCCATTTGCTCACAGTAATGAGTGCTGTGCTTGGTCATATAAATACGAGTGGTAAGGGTTTTAAATCATTTGCACAATTGATTTCTAACTATGATAAGGAATTAGCATCAGATATTCGTACATTTGCTAAGGAAGAGAAACCATACATGGTTGTTCCTGTATACGCAGATTATTACGATTTTGGAAAGTGTATCACTTTTTCGTTAAAGAAAGAACTTGAGAGAAATGGTATTCCTGTATGCTTTAAGGGATATTATGATGAAGCACTTTTGCTTCTGAAAAAGTGGATGGATGGCGAAGAGTCTTCGGTAAGGTTAGAAGAAGAGTGTGCTAAGCAGAAGATTAAGGTAAAAGAGTTAAAAAAAGGATTATCTACATATAATGATTCGTATGAGAAAGTATTTAATGCTATTTATACGGGCATGACATATGGTGCGGTATTTAATAGCACGGCAGGTAACATTATTGATAATTTGAATGCTGCCAATGATGCAATTAAGGATAAATTCCGAGGAATTGTCATTATTTTTGACGAGTTTGGAAGATATGTTGAAGATTATGGCGAAACATTAAAGGTTAAGGCTGTGCAGGATTTAGCGGAGTATTGTGATCATTCTGATCATGATAATTATGTAATTTTGGTATCTCACAAGGTGTTATCATTATATACATCTTCGATGAAGAAAAGCATCAGTGATGAATGGAAGAAGGTCGAAGGAAGGTTCAAGCCGACTTCTATAAATGTGAAGTATGATCAGTGCCTGTCTCTGATAGGACATATTATACCAAAGACAACTCAGTGGAAGAGTTTTAAAGCGAAGTTTGATAAAGAACTCAATAATTTATATAACCAAGCATGGGATTTTAAAGGATTTATGCTACCTCCAGAATCAGAGGGCGAAAATCCGTTTGAAAATGGATTTCCTCTGCATCCAATTACTTTATTTGCCTTGGATAGGTTGTCAAAGAAGGTTGCGCAGAACGAGAGAACTTTCTTCACGTATTTAGCTGGAGATGAAGACAATTCTTTATTTTCACAGTTAGTGCAGTATGATTTGAATGAATTCCATTTTATTGGACTCGATGCAATATACGATTACTTCGAATTGAATATTAAAGCATTTAAGACAGATGAGTCGTATGGCATTTATAAAAAATTACAGTATGCTCTAAGTAAGTTGGGGTTGGATGGTGAGGGGTATCAGACAAAGATTCTCAAGGCTATAGCTACGGTAAACATTATTGCTGATACGGACTCTCTTATTGCTGATGCCGAAACACTTGCTAGTGTTGTTGATGGTAATCAAGAGAAAGTTAAGCAGGCAATAAATGAACTAGAAAAGAAAAAGATAATAAAATTTATGCGCCAGTATGGATATTATGACTTCTTTGATAGTAGCATTTTTGACTTAGAGGCTATGATTGAGGAGAAGGTTGCTGGTGTAAGTGATGAGATGGTAATCAGTATTCTAAACGAGAAGTTTGCAGATTTTGCTGTATATCCATATAGATACAATGAAAGATTTCATATGAATCGAGTTTTTATCCCAGCATTTGCTCATAAGGTGGATCTTGCCAAGAAATCTTTCCAGAATAAGTTGCCTAAATATTATGATGGAGCGGTTATGTTCGTGCTTGATGATCAGGCAGAAGAGGAAGAATATAGACAGATTGATGGTATGCCGGAGAGAACCCTTCTTATTGTAAACGGAAAATCTAGTATTCTTGAAGCAGAAGTTAAGAGATATATAGCAGTTCAGTATTACTATTCAAAAAAGGATGAACTTGCTAAAGATGATCCAACGGTAGTTAATGAATTGTCATTATACCTGAATGAACAGGAGTCAATTGTATCCGAATTAATAAGAAAATGGCGAACTTTGCAGTTTCAAGGAACATTTGTAATGCTTGATGGTGTTGTACAGAATGTATCCTCAGAGAAGGAACTTTCTAATATCCTTTCCAATATCATGGAGACTGTATATCGTCGTACATTAATTGTGAATAATGATCTGCTGAACAAGAATGTGCTTTCAGGAGCCATAAAATTAGCAAGAAAAAAAGCCATGGAGTATATCATGGGACAGGAGGATGTATATGCGGAATGCGGGTTCCTTTCGCCTGAGTTTAATGTTATAAGAGCGACGCTATCTAAGAATGGGATTATTTCGAATGATACGGTAGAAAATCCTGAGTATAGACTTCAGTCTAATGAACTTAATGCTTTCGACGACGGAATCATTTCTGGAGAACCTGTGATGGAGGCGATTTACAACAAGTTGCATGAAGCTGAAAGTACAAGAATTCCTATGGTTGATCTATACAAATTGCTCAAAGGAGAACCATATGGTTTAAGAGATGGATACATTCCGGTTTTGGTAGCATATGCCCTTAAGAGATACCAGAATGTTTCCATTTATTTCCATGGAAATGAGCATTCATATTCAGTAGATGAGTTAATAAAAGCATTAGAAGAACCAGAAAACTATACTTTATTTATCTGCAACTGGAATGAAGAGGAAACAAAATATATTGAAGCTTTGGAAAAACTGTTTAGTAATTATCTTCCGGGTGGAGATGAATTAAATAGATTGGAAGAGTTGTTCAGAGCAATGAATGCACATTATGCCTCTATTTCAAAAAGTGCACGTACAACAGAGGTGTATGTTTCTGATATAGCTAAAGCTTATAGGAACATAATGAATCTATCTTACAAGGATTATAATCGTTTTTTCTTTGAAACATTGCCTTCTCTGAATGGAAATCTTCAGGAGTTGATAATTCAGATTTCTAACATCAAGAATGAATTGGAGTCTGTGAGCGAAAAGCAGTATGTAAGAGCGCTTAGGGTTGTAAAGCAAGTATTTGATATAGATGAGAACGAGAATCTGATAAAAGTGTTATATGCATTGTATGTTGATAGCTGGGAAGAGAAAAGTCAGAGAGCTTTTGATTACACGACAAACGGAGTGTTAGATCTTATTTCTAAGGCAAATGAATATACAGAAGAAAAGTTTATAAATGAATTAGCAAAGGCTGTTACAGGGTTTGAATTGAGTTATTGGGCTGATAACAAGATCAATGACTTTGAAGAAATCTTAAGAGATACAGTCAATAGATTACATGAATATGATCCGACAGATGCTCTACAGGAAGGCGAAATGAAAATTACGATTGAATCTGCTGATGGCAATCCGGTCATTTCTCAATTCTCACAAAGTGTATTGTCATCAACTGGTCAGATGATGCTGAATAAGATGAAGAGTACTTTAGGGAATTTTGGTGGATCTATAAGCTATGAAGAAAAAATATCTATCATGGCACAGATTTTGAAAGAAATTATTAACTAGGAGTGACAGTCTATGATTTACTGGTGCGAAAAATGTAAAACGCCAATCTTTGATAAGGGTTTGCATAGTTGCTCCTGTGACGGAAAAATTACAAAGATATCTGAAAGCTCAATATGTAATCCGGTATTTAAGCAGGAGAAAAAATTACTGGAGAAAATTATGGACTGTAACCTTGGAGATGAGGTTATCTGGTACCTGGGGGCAAGTAAATATTTAATAGATGAGAAGATTGTAAAAGTTCCTTACAGAGAGTGGTATAAGCAGAAAAAGCATTTGAAAATTGCAGTGGGGCTAAGAAGTGATATTGAGGTTGAGCAAGACTACAGTCCTTATATGGCAGTTGTAAAAGCAAATGAGAAATATCTGAATAATATTGTCTATGAGGCAGAACAGTACATTGTTGAAACCTTGGAAAGATATAAAAAAGATAACTATATTCCTACAGTGTCTTTCTCGGGAGGAAAGGACTCTTCAGTTGTAAGTCGACTTGTTATGGATGCATTACAGGACAATACCGTTATTCACATGTTTGGTGATACAACATTGGAGTTTCATGAAACATATATCTATGTTAATGAGAAGTTCAGAAGAGAGAATCCGAGAGTTCCGATGATTCCAAGCGAGACGGAAAATGACTTTTTTAAGATGTGTAAGGTGTTTGGACCTCCAAGTCAGCATGAAAGATGGTGCTGCACAATCTTTAAGACAAGTAATCTGAATAAGGAATATGAAAACCTGCCGGGTAATAGTTTAACATTTTTAGGAATTAGGCATAGCGAATCGGTTGCAAGAGCTGGATATGATAGAACACAGGAAACATCAAAGATTTCTTCTCAGGTCAATGCAATGCCTATTATTGAGTGGAAAGATTATGATGTGTGGTTATATATTTTGGCAAAGAATTTGCACATTAATGATTGTTATCAGTACGGTTATAAACGAGTAGGGTGTTGGTGTTGTCCAAATAACTCAGATTGGTCAATGATGCTAACAGAGATTTATCATCCAGATGATATGCAACGTTGGAAAGATATGGTTTATGAGTTTGCTGAACGTACTGGCAAAACAGATCCTGATGATTATTATGAGGAAGGCAGATGGAGAACTCGAAGAGGTGCAAGTGGTTTAAATATTAAAAATGTAACCATAGCTGATACAGCATGTAATCTCTCTGACAGAGCTAGAAATGTTATTGTTGAGAAGCGACTACAGAAAGATGTTATTGAATTATTCAAACCTCTTGGAGACTTGAAGGTTGTTGAGAAAAAGGATGCCACATACATTCAGATTTTTGACAATGATAAGTCTGGCGAATATAGAAAGATTTGTGAACTAATTATTACTTATGGGACTACAGTAATTAAAGTACTTCCGGAAGAACGAATAGATGCAACTAATCTGGTAAACAGAATCAAGTGCCAGATGAGAAAGTATCAGTTCTGCATTAGATGTTCCGCGTGTGATTCAACATGCCCACACGGAGCAATAGATACCATTCATGGAAAATATACGATAGACGAGAATAAATGTCAGCATTGTAAACACTGTATAGCTAAGTTTTATAACGGATGCATTATGTGTGACGTTTTATCCTCGAAGAAAGGATCTCAATGATTTACTTTGATAATGCAGCAACAACTAAATATAAGCCGGAATCTGTATATGAGGCTGCAAATTTCTATTTAAGAGAGGTTGGAGTCAGCCCTGGACGTGGCAGTTATGGAATTGGAATTGAAGCATCAAGAATGCTATATAAATCACGTTGTGCAGTAGGAAAATATTTTGGTATGAGCAGACCCGATAAGGTTATTTTCACTAAGAATTCTACAGAAGCAATAAATCTATTTTTTAATGGTTTTTTGCAACAGGGCGATCATGTGATTATTTCTTGCTACGAACATAATGCAGTTTTGCGTCCTTTACAAAAATTGAAAGAGCAAGGAATAGTTGATTACTCAATTATTCAAAGAGATGATTTGAATTTACCGGCCTCTGATTTGTTTAGTAAATATGCGAGAGATAACACTAAATTATTGGCAATGACTCTTGCAAGTAATCTGACTGGAAGAATTGTTTTCAGAGAGGATGTATTTGATTTATTCAATGAAAAAGGAATTGCTACGTTTGTAGATTCATCGCAGGGGGCTGGTAAGATAAAGCTTTCTATGAAAAATCAAAAAATAGACTTTCTTGCATTTACAGGTCATAAAGATTTGATGGCATTACCTGGAGTTGGTGGTCTATGCTGTGAATCATCAGAACACATAAAGCCCTTTGTTCAGGGTGGTACAGGAATCCACGGCGAGGAATATACAAATCCGGAAATTTTTCCGGAAGGATATGAAGCAGGAACTTTAAATATGCCTGCAATTTGGAGTATTCATGAAGCAATTGATTATTTGAAAGAACATTTCAATGAAATCAGTGGAACAGAAAAGCGGTTGATGACATATCTGCTGGACGGATTAAAGAAAATAGATGCGGTGACTGTTTATGATGAGGAATACTCACGGGTTTCAACATGTAGCATAAACATAAACGGAATAGCTTCTGATAAATTAGTGTCATTGCTTGATAAAAATGGGGTTTGTGTTAGAGGCGGCATTCATTGCGCAATTCTGGCACATGAAGCTATTGGGACGGTATCAACTGGCACAGTCCGATTAAGTTTGAATTATATGAATACAGAACAGGAGATTGATGCTGTTTTGGATATTTTAAGAAATGTAGGTGATTAAATGCATATTGTTTTCTTTAGTACAAGTAATGTGTTTAGAGCAGAAGAAATACTAAATGATGCAAAGATAGAATGTAAAGTCGTTCCTACTCCAGTTACAGATAAGGCGTATTGTGGAGTCTGTATTGAAACTGAAGATCAGATAGCAAAAGATCTTATGGAAGATATGGAGTATGAAATCGTAGAGTGATTTTATTTTGTTAGGAGGTGTTGGCTTGTCTTTCAAGGAATTGTCGCTGTTAAAGCATTACAAAACATATAAAAATGACATTATAAAATAATTTTATACACCGGTGCTTAAACAAGCAGTTCTATATCAGAGAGCTGTTGGGTTCTTTTCATCCACTGCACTTATTGATTTGACCAAAGGTATTTCTGGCATGATTAAAAATGGTGGAAGAATACAGTTTATTGTATCTCCATTGTTGTCACAAGAAGATATAGATGCGATTAACAAAGGATATGAAAAGAAAAAAATAATTGGCGAAGCATTAATGCGGGAGTTCCGAGAGCCAGAAAATTATTTCCAAGAAGAAAGATTAAATTGGTTAGCATATTTGATTGAAGAAGGATTTTTGGAAATAAAGGTTGCTTTTACTCCTCCGAATAAAGAGATGGGGATGTACCATGAGAAGGTTGGAATTGTCACAGATGAGTTTGGAAATAAAATTGTATTTACAGGCTCGCTTAATGAAACAATCAACGCCTTTCATAACAATTACGAATCCATTGTTGTATTTAATTCTTGGGAAGAATCGAAAGAATATGCTGATGAAATGCAGAAGGATTTTGAAACGCTCTGGAATGATGAAGATGGTGATTTGGAGATAATAGATTTTCCCGATGTTGTTAAGGAAAAATTTAGAGTAAGAAGAAAAGAAAAGCTAAACCTTAATATTGATGAGGAAGAAGAAAATAATCCTCAGCCCAAAATTAAAAAGGGAATACCACACATTCCAGATGGGTTTACTTTAAGAGAATATCAGACTGATGCGATAGAATCATGGAGGGACCATGATTATCATGGGATTTTTGATATGGCAACTGGCACAGGTAAGACTTATACAGGGTTAGGGGCTGTGGTAAGACTTTTCGAAGAGAAAAAACGTTTAGCAATAATAATTGTATGTCCGTATCAGCATTTAGTAGAGCAGTGGGTTGAAGATATAGAGTTATTTAATATGACGCCAACAATCGGTTATTCTGCTTCAAAACAGAAGAACTGGAAGAAGCGTTTGGAAAATGATGTTTTGGATTTCTCTATTGGAATTATTGATACATTTTGCTTTGTCACAACAAATGCTACATACTCAACAAAGTTTGTTTCTGACCTGATGAAACAGCTTGGACCGGATACATTACTTTTGATAGATGAAGCACATAATTTTGGATCTCCAAGTTTGAAAAAAAGATTGTATCCGAATATAGATTATCGGTTAGCGTTATCTGCGACTCTTGATAGACATGGAGACGAGGAAGGTACACAAGCCTTAAAAGATTATTTCGGTGAAAAGTGCATTGAATATGATCTTAACAGAGCTATAAAAGAAAAGAAGCTTACTCCATATTATTACTATCCGATTGTTGTGTATTTGGATGATGAAGAAATGGAGAAGTACAAAGAAATTTCATATCTTGCATCTAAAGAATGCCATAAGGATAAGAGAGGCAAATTAAATATTACTGAAAAGGGTAAGAGACTTCTGCTTCAAAGAGCACGTATTGTGGCTGGTGCAAAATCTAAGTTAGATGCACTGCGAGAATTGATGGATAAGTACAAAGAAGATACACACATGCTGGTATATTGTGGAGCTACAAGAGTGCAGACTTTTGAGGCAGATAGTTCTGAAGAGGATGAAGAGGGAGAACGTCAAATAGTTGCGGTATCTAAAATACTTGGAAATGAATTTGGTATGAAAGTTACTCATTTTACAGCCAATGAATCTGCTGAGGAAAGAGAAGTAATTAAAAGAAGATTTTCAACAGCTGAACCATATCAGGCTATAGTTGCTATTAAATGTTTGGATGAAGGTGTAAATATTCCAAGTATAAAAACAGCATTTATCTTAGCAAGCACAACAAATCCAAAGGAGTATATACAGCGAAGAGGACGTGTGTTGCGATTGGCGAAGGATAAGCCATATGCGGTAATATATGATTTCGTTACATTGACAGGACCTGTGGATGAGGTTAATCCGTATAGCCCAGACTACAATTGTGAAAGAGCCTTAGCAAGAAGGGAACTGTTAAGAATAAAGGAATTTGGAGAGATTGCTCTAAATTCGAGAGATTCCGATGATTTAATTAATGATTTGGAATGCGCATATTCTATAACCACTGAAGAATTGGAGGGTAGCTACGATGGCGACGAATTTGAATGATGAAAATGTAGATGAGAAAAAGCTTAATACAATTAAGTTAAGAATTCTCGAAGCGGAAACTGATAACATAGTTAAAAAAGAATCAAAGGCAGCTATGATTGATAAAATTTATAAGCTGATTATGCAGGAGGTAGACAAAAAATGATTATTCATAAGCTTGAAATGTACAATTTCAGACAGTATATCGACCTACAGGAAGTGTCTTTCTCTACAGATCCAGAGAAGAATGTAACGGTACTAATTGGTGTTAATACTTCTGGTAAAACAACAATTATCAGAGCATTTGAGTGGTGTTTGTACGGTAAGAATGGTTTCGAGGACCCAGTTCTTCTTAATAATGAAGTACGAGATAACATGAATATTGGCGATGCGCAGGAAGTATGGGTGGCTGTTACATTTTCCCACGAGGATTCAAATGGGCAGAAGATGTATACCTTAAAACGTAAGTTTACATATCTGTGTAATGAGAGAACTAAATCGGAAGGAAAATTAGTTGTTGGTTTAAATAAAAAGCCGGAGGAAGATTTGTCATTAACATATCTTCAGGCAGATGGACAGACAAAGACAGCAATCAGAAGAGAGAATATTTCAGAATCTATCGATAGAGTACTTCCACAGGATCTTTCGGATTATTTCTTCTTTGGTGGAGAGCGAATTTCTGGAATTGCTAACAGAACAGATTTATCAAAGGCTATACGTGGATTAATGCGACTGGATGTTTTAGAAAATGCTCGCGACCATATAAAGGAGGCGTTAAAGAAATTTTCGAGCAGTATTGATACATCTGGAGATTCTAAGGCACAAGCAGCGCAAGCAAGTTTAGAGACGGCAAAGAAGAAACTCCAGCAGTATATTGAGGCACGTGATAATGCGCAGGCTGAAATGGAATATTACCAACAGCAGGAAAATGAATATAGTGTTGAACTTTCAAAGAGTAACGTTGAACAGGTAAAGAAGGCAAAGGTGGAGCGAGATAGAATAGCTAGGGCTATATCGAACGAGGAAACACGTTTAGAGAATGCAATAAGAGCTTATGTGGATTTGTTTAACAGAAGACCATATGCATTCTTTGGCATGCCAGCGATTAAGAAGTCATTGGAAATACTCCAAAATGTAAATGATCAGGTTGAATGCGTTCCGGGAATGAATCAGGATTCTATTGATTATTTAATTAAGCGTGGGACATGTATCTGTGGCACTCATTTGGACCCGGAAAGTCAGCCTTATCAGTTTGTGATGCAAGAACGTAGAAAACTTCCACCGGAAACTATCGGTGCTGTTGTAATGAATTATAAGAATAAAGCGGAAGGCTATTTGTCAGGTAGCGAATCTTTCTTCCCGGACTTGGAAGAGAAATATAAAGAAATTCGTGGAATTCACAGATATATTGGTGAACTTCAAGACGAAGCAGAAGAACAGTCAAAGCTTATAATTGATGATACGGATGCTAAGGCAATTGAAGGCAAGAGAAGAGATGCTCATACTAAGTACATTGAAGCTAAATCCGATTATGATCAGGCAGTTAGAGATATTGGCGGATGTGAGCGTGACATAAGGAATTGTGAAGATGCAATTGCAAAATATGCAAAAAGTAGTACAAAGAATCGCCGCCTTGTTAGATATATTACATATGCAACATTGGTACAAGATTGGCTGACAGAGACATATCAAGAAAAAGAGGGTAAGGTTAGAACGGAATTACAACAAAGAGTTAATGATAATTTTGCAAAGATGTATCATGGTGAACGTTCTATTTCTATAGATGATAAATATCGTGTAAGATATGCTGACGTAACCACCGAAGAATCTGACGGATTAAAAGCGGTTAAGAGTTTTGCATTTATTGCTAGTCTTGTTTCAATGGCAAAGGATAGAATACTAGATGATGAAGATATGCAATTAGGACAGGTATATCCTTTAGTAATGGATGCACCGTTCTCAAATGTGGATGAAATTCATATTGAAAATATTTGTAAGATTCTTCCTAAAACCGCAAACCAGGTTATTATGGCTGTAATGCAGAAAGACTGGGAGTATGCATCCATGAATCTTGGTCAGTTTGTTGGGCAAAGTTACACGATTACAAAAGACAAAGATGCTGACGGTAAAGAAATTGATACCGCTACACATATCAGATAGGAGGAATGAGAAATGTTTAATACAAACTTTGATATTACAGGAATCCATGCCAATTATCTTAAGGACCTGTGTGAGCTGCGTGGAAACGTTGCGGATAAAGATCAGCATAATAATTTTAAAATTTTTAAGGCGTATATTGATGCGTATATATTATGTCCGCTCATTGGATATCAGTATAGCCGTAAAGGTAAAATGGGAAGCGCTGCTGATGGTGACGTAGGTATTTTGGCCGAGCAGATAATTAAAAGAAGTCAGGAACTTAAGTATGTTTATCAGATTTTGATGTTGGTCGATGAAGAGTCTGAACCCGATGAGGAAAAGCGTATTTATAGAGCCTTCAATTTCTCTGAGAAAACAGATGAAGATAAGGCGATGGTCGCAGAAAATATGTGTATTTTCAATGAGTATTTTCTTGGTGGTGTTGAAGTACTACATGAGCAATTTGTAAAAGAATGTATTGATCGAGACCAATATCTTCTTAAGATGTACCAGTTTACAAAGAAGTTTAACGAGGAGCAAGATGGCGACGCGTTAAAGGCCGGTATTGACAAAATATTAAATAAATAAGGATGAGGTACTATGGGTTACTATGATGATGATTATGAGGAACCATATGATGGTTACGAAGAACGCATAGAACCAGTAAATCTTGTAGCCGAAGGATGCACAGAAAGTGATATTACGGATGCTTTGTTAGCAGCAAGCCTGATTTCTGAAAAAAGACCTACGCTAATATGTAACATGGAAAAGTTGGTCTATGTTCACGGGGATCCTAACGAAGTGTATTCACTAGCGGAGATTCGATTTACAGAAAGTATTGATACAGTTTATGTGTATTCGGATTTCTTTATGAATCTAAACAAAGGAAGTATGGCTTGCAGGGTTATAGCAGCAAGAATTTGCTGTGACGGTTATAATGCGCTTAAAGCATGTGTTTCCTTTGAAAAGATTATTGATAAGGCCTTAGATGGTTTTAATATATTTTTCTTTGTAACGGATGAGAGTGTTTTGTTTGGATGCAAAATATTTGATAAGACTGGAAAGAGCGACTGTACATTATCGAGACCGATTACGACTCAAATGGAATTTGAGCAGATTCAAGATGAGCTCTCATTTTTGGGGAAATCAGATGAGTTTATGGATTTCTATAATAATTATCGTCGAATTATTACTTGTGGTAATTCGCAGGATGATGATTATGAAATGTTGATAATAAAAAGAAGAGGATTGCAGTTTGCTTATTTAGAGGAGATTGATGATATTGGTAGAGAACTTGGCGTTGATATGATACGTGAAAAAGAGAGATATCGCCAAATGTATGAGGCAGATACGGTAGAATCTTTTGCTACTTTATTAGAAGAAGTTGAGGATAGTTTATCATTTATCAAATCCAATAGAGTTAATACATATGAAATGTTGTTTGAGGCTGACGAGATGATGTGTCAGGCAGAAGATGCAGAGGCAGAGAATGAAAGACTTGCTGTCCAAGCTGCGTTGGAAAATCCGGCTTCTGGTGATGTTCATGATGCAGAGGCAGAAGCATTATTGGACGATCCTGAAGAGATGATTAAATTATTAAAGAAGAGAAGAGAAATTTAGATGGCTGGCTTTGATTTGAAGGAAGGAATATATGAAGCACGAAACGCCTCAGACGATGAGCTGTGGTCTGCTTTTGCATGCGTTTTTTCTTCAAAATCAAGAAATGATTCAAGCTATAAGTTTGGATTTCTTAAGTCAATCATTGATAATTTATATAATGTTGATTCAAATCTGAAGTTGACGTTTGATCAGCTGTTTAGTAAGTTCGGTGAAATATACTGGAATCTAATCCTCAAGCATGGGTTGCGACAGAAAGCTACAACTAATGATAATAGGGAAACTTATCTTGAGCAGGTGCTTCATTCAGCGGTGGAAAAATACAAAATTCTGGAGCCGATACCATATGAGAGTTTAACGGCAGAGATGATGTTAGATATTTCACATCAAGTAAAAGTGAAATGCAAGAAGTATGTGGTAGGAGCTCTTTTCGAAGATACAAATAGACTGTTTTATTCATTTTCAAAAAAGGGAGAATGGATTCAAATTAATCCTGTAATGTATGAGTTTGTGTGTAAGCATAAGGTAATTATTGAAAAACTCAATTACTATGAATGGGCTCACTTCTTGGAAAGGATAAATGAGGAAACAGTTGCCGTTAAGTTATTGGATAAAATAGATGAAAGTGCCAAGAGAAATAATTTGGCAATGTACCGGCAGATTCTATATGAAGAATTTGAGAGCAAGACTTGTTTCTATTGTGGAAAACCGTTAAGTCATGACAAAATAGATGTAGATCATTTTATACCATGGTCTTTTATTAAGGACGATAATCTTTGGAATCTTGTACTGGCTTGTCCAACTTGTAATAGAAAGAAAAATGATAAGCTGCCAGCAGTGTATTTTCTTACGAAACTTGTACAGAGAAACCAACATATTTTAATAGAGGCACACAGACCGGAAATGAAAAATTATCAGGATCGAATGGTAAGTTATGTTTATAACTGGGCAAAAATAAATGGATACGATAAAATATGGCAGCCAGAAAGTAGGAAGGTATCAGGTTAATTATGGCGGAAAGTAATCAGCAGAAAAAATGGGTTAGAGAAGAAGTGGTAATTTTGGTAGTAGAATATTTCAGAACAAAGAATTTATCAGCCGATGATATTTCTGAAATACATCAGCAAATAAGTGACTTTTTGAGAAAGAGAGAAGAAATACTAACAGGAGCGCCAGTATCGGATGTTTTTAGGAACTATGCAGGAATTCATATGCAATCTGGAAGAATTAGATGTTTAGATCCAGAAACTACGTATTCGGGCATGCAGGGAACAATATTACAAAAGGAAATCGTACAAGAATATTTGGTTAATCCACAGAAATTGATAGCGGAGGCTGAGCAAATATATGCAAAGTATGAAGGAAAAAACAATTGATTTTTATAATATAAATGCAGCTTCATATTTTAATAGTACCGTAGGAGTAGATATGTCAGAGGCGTATGTGAGTTTTACAAAGTTTGTCAAGCCGCAAGGCATAATAATGGATATAGGAGCTGGTAGCGGTCGAGATATTAAGTATTTTATGAAGGCTGGTTTTGAGGTCTATGGTATTGATGCTTCTGAAGAATTGTGTATGATGTCTACAGAATATACTGGTGCAATTATTAGATGTCAGAGAATCCAAGACTGGATGCCTCACATACAATATGATGGTGTATGGGCAAATGCGTCTTTGATACATTTGCCCATAGAAGATGTTAATATTTTTATTCAGCGACTTCCAAGGATACTTTCTGACTTTGGGGTGTTGTATCTTTCCTTAAAAGAAGGTTTGTGTGAGGGGATAGATGAAGAAGGGAGATATTTTAACGGGTTATCTGTTGATTACATTAGTAGTGCATTATCAACTGTTAAAGAGCTTTCAATATTAGAAAACTGGATTTCCGAGGATGTGTTGGCAAGAACAAATATAAAGTGGAGAAATATTATTATCAGAAAACAAAGGAGGAACGAATATGAATTTGAAGGATGCAGGAATTTATGATTTAACCAACATTTTTAAAGGCGAAGCGACTATAGCACATGCTTCGTCACAAGGAGGCGTTATCAACAATACACCAAGGCTTATAAATATCCCAGCATATCAGAGACCGTATAGGTGGAAAACTGATAATATAATAAGATTATTTCAAGATTATGATGAAAATAGTGAAGAATACTTTCTTGGTTCAGCTGTTGTGGTAGAGAAAAAGAAAGCCGATGGAAGTATGGAATTTGATGTTGTAGACGGACAACAGCGGTTAACAACACTATATTTATTAAATTATGTACGCTATTTGTTACGACGTGAATATACGTTAGAAAAACTTTCAAAACCATATCAGCCAAAAGCGAGTGAGTACTGCACAGAGCTAAAAAAATGTTATGTAAACTTAATTGGTAAGAATGAAGCGCCATTTAATGCAATTTTGTCTAAAATAGAGGAGTTGATGGAAAATGAGACACTTGATCAAAATGAAAGGGTTGAACAGCTTGTTTTGTGTTATAAGGAACAATTGTGTATTCCTGAAGTAAAAGCAACGCCGCAAGAAACTCTTGAAGAAAGATTGAGGCAAGCACACTTGTTTTTTGATGGAGAACAGCTTTGCCTGAAATACTCGCGCGCACGTTATGATACTGTTTTAAGAAATGCGTTATGTACAGTTTATTTAAAAAATGTGCAAGATACAACTTCTTATAAGTTAGATACAATATTGAATAATGATGATGATCAGTTTTTAGCGAACTATTTAGATGCTTTGAGAACGATATTAGAGGAAATATGGAAAAGAGCAAAACTTAAAGTTGGAAATGATAGTGCTGGGATAACGGAAATATGCGAAAAGGCCATCGAGCTTGCTGATGGTATAATCAGAAATATGTCATTGTGTATAGTGCTCACAGAAAATGAAAATGATGCCAATAAACTATTTGAGGTATTAAATGATAGAGCTTTGGAAGTAGAGGATCTTGAACTAATAAAAAATCATTTTTATAAGGAGTACTGTACAAAATCTTCAGATTCAGATGGGCAGAAGGATATTAGAATTACTGAATTAGATGAATTATGGGCGGATAAAATATTTTGTGGTAATGGAGAGTTTAGAAATAGGTTGATTTCATATTTAACCTCAGTCTTTTTTACATGTGATAAAGAACTCGGATATAAAGACGATGCAAAATTAAAGGATGCAATTGAGAAAAATTATTCATCCAAGATTTATCCTGTTGGAGGCAAAGCATATACATATGAAAATATCTTAGCAGATTTTAATACATATTATGCTGTTAAAATGATACTTGATTTATTTGAAGTCAAAGCACAAAAGCTGAATGAAGTATCGCTAAAAGCAGAGCAAGAAAGGAAATCAATTACTTATAAAGCAATACATTTATTAAATGCATTAAAATATCATGCGGTTATTCCGGCACTTACAAATGTTATTATTTCTGCATATGCAAAAGACCACTCTTTAACGGATAGTAATTTTGAAAGTAGTTTTAAGAATTATATCAAAGGGTTGATTGAAGACAAAGAACATGTAAAAGATGAATATAAAAAAATTCACCAGTGTGCGTATATGTTATGGGTGGCAGCAATAAAAGGAAAAGACTATGTAATGGCGAGGTCAATTGCAAAAAGAATAATAACTAAGTACGGACATGTTGGATTTAGTGATGACAATATGGATTTCCAGGGAACTGAGATAAGCGAGCTGGATGCTGAACTTGATAAATGGCTTAATGATTGGACTTTTTCTGGAAGTAAAACATTTGCGATTAAAATTTTGCTGTTGAATTTGTTGTTAACTCAGCGAATTGATGTGCCTAATGCATATAAAGCAAGTTCAGTAACGCTTAAAGTTGCTGCCTTGGTTTATAATTTGGATGCAGGAAAACTGCAATTAGATCACTTGGAAGCAAATATTGTAAATCCTGCAACACCTCAAGCTTATTACTTATCTCATGATTCTGAAAAAAGACAAAAAGACGTGAATGGATATATTGGTAATTTCATGATTTTGGATGCAACAGATAATAATCAAAAGAATAATGTTCCACTTTGTAATGCGATGCAGTACTATTCTGGGATAAAAACAAGTTGGTTAATTGAAGATATCAATAGCATGATAGCTGATCCATTGTATTTCGATGTGCAGACGAATGTACCTAGAGAAGAATTCTTTATTGAAAGAAGCAGGCGATTAAAGAAATATTTTAAAGCATATTTAGGAAAGCAATTGGATGATAAGACAATTACTATAGATTTTTAATTAAGTCGAGGTGAAAATACGATAGTAGCTTGTGTCTAGAATCGTGTTATAGTGGATATAAATTTAAGTATTTGAGTGTTTTTTGTTGAAAAGAAATATTAGTTTACTATGAAATGTATAATACATTATTTTTTTAATCTGTTATTTTATCATAATAGAGGAGACTTGGTAGTGGATATTACCATGGTGCCGATGGTAGTGAAGGTTATATATATTCCGATGGAAGTGCATATTATCATGGTGCGGATGGAACTGATGCATATAAATATTCCGATGTAAGTGGCTATTATAATGACTCCGATGGTAGAAGTGTACGTTATGGTGAGGACAATTGCTCTGGATATAGCAGTAAAACCGATGATGATGTTAGCTTAGGTTCAAGTTTATCTAGCCCTGCGCTGGCATTAGGTGCAGTCACATTTGCTAAATATTCTGACAAGGTAAGAGAAGATGCAAGACGTGAAGAAGAACGAAGATTGGAAACTAAAAAATTAGCGGAAGAAAAGCGTAAAGAGCGTTAGATGCGAAGACAGAAGAATAGGAATATAATAAATAAACGTATGAAAGCTTTGCTTTTCAATAAAAAAATTTGGAGTTTGAATATTCCACAAATCAATTAATCGGAACCAATGTTGATGGGGTTATCGAAGAACTGAAAGAAGCAGGTTTTTATAATTATAAGACTATTGCGAATGATATTTATCCCAGAAACAGTAAGTTTGTTGGCGAAGTAGAACCAGTTGTGGTAGATGGCAAGTCTTGGATTGAAGCTGGAACAATGGTTCCGTATGATGCAGAGATTATTGTTACTTATCATTTGAAGAAGGAATTTGTCTTTCCGTATTCATTGCATTTGATGGCTAAAAGAAACTACGAGGACTTAGTACAGGAATTACTTGAAGTAGGTTTTACAGAGGTTTATACTTTGCCACTAAATGATTTAAAAACAGGATTAATTCATAAGGAGTACTCTGTTCAACAGGTTGGGATTGTAGGTGTAGAATCAATCAAAAAGGGAATGATATTGGAATACGATCGTAAGATTATGATTGGGGGTAAGAGTTTTGGAAACCCCTACCTCCTGCTCGCAATAAATCCTGCCAGCCACATGACAGCCGATGCGATAATAAATATAAGCACAAATGTATTAACCTGTTCTTTCCATCTCAATGAAAGAATAATTGCGTCGCCTATGACTGCTATGATAATTGGCAGAAGCATAAAAAGATTAACTGCATCATTATTGAATACCCTGTATGCCATATATGCAAAAGCAGCGACAAGCACAAGTGATACGACTGCCTCTATTATATGGAATAATCCGGCGTATTCAATATGTGATTTATATACAACCGGAATAGCCATAGAGAAAAATATGAGATACACAAGTGAAAGCCATAGTAATATGCTGTCATTTGCCATTGCATTATTTTTAGCCGTTCTGATGACAAGTGCGGCTATCAGAAATCCGTATGAGGCAAATTGTATTCCGGGAATTGTATATTCGGTATGCACCATTCCTGAGACCAGAATCACGCCGATTGTAATACATATCATCTTTGCATTAACCTGCGTTCCGTCTGACAGAAGTGCCTTAAGGAAATCCCTGTTGATTGTAAATAACAAAATAACGGATGCTGCAAGCGACAGAATACAGATGCCGTTTACATACCGGCTGAACCCATCTCCCCACATGGAAAGATTTTTATCCGCAAATGAACGTATGAGACTCTGGATTCTTTCACCAAAAAGAATCAGAAAATAACCCATGATAAGCCAGTTAATTAACATCTTTTGTCCTCCTTTAAAATTATAATTTATAGTAAATTATATCATATATGAATATCGATTTGCCATATAAAAATATATAATATGAGTCCTTTTTTTGGGACAGATAATATGAGATAATTATTACGGGATTGGAAAATACAACCCTCAGGCTTCTGTCCCGCATTATTTTTTAACAAATTGGAGGTAGCATTATGAAGAAAAAGTTTAGAGTAAGTAGTCTTATCAAAGGTATTGCAGTCGTATATTGTCTGGTTGGATTTGTATTGTTTGTAGTTTGCATAGCAATCAGTGTGAGCCACGATATTTCACTGTATAGAAATTTTGAATCAGCAATATCTATTTACAACTACGGAACATTGAAAACTGCAGGTATAATATGTCAGATGATTGCTATTCTTTTTAGGACAGCACTGATTTACGGATTTGGTATTATTGTAAATATGGCAGAAGAGTACATTGACAGCCGAAAACATACGGATTAGATCACTGTGTGAATCTATGACAATTTAGCCAGTGCCACATATAGCTGGGATATTTTATACCATGTGGCATAATCGACGGTGCCGGTAACGGGCATGTTGAAGGTCTCCTGGAATTTGCTGACGGAAGCTGCTGTGTCCTTACCGTAGATTCCGTCAACAGCAAGAGGAGGTATGTTGCTGTAGGTACGGCGGATGAGGGAAAGCTGTTCCTGAATGGTGGTGACAGGAGGACCGTATGAACCGATTTCAAGGGTGTATCCGGGATATGAGACAGGGATGCCCTCGATTATTTCGGCAGTGTTTATATATATGTCGCTGCCGTAGTAATTACGAAGAATCTGGAGAGCGGTTTTGCCGTCATCCCCAAGAGACTTGGAACCCCACTGGCTGAGACCGCTGCAGGTAGTCCTTTTGCCATCGCAGTATTGGGTGAGGATTGGCTGTTTGACATCGGGACGGGATACATAATTTGAGAAATATTCATCAACAACATTGGAGATGGTGTCGAAAATATTACGCTTATTAATCCACTTATGGTCAAAAGCGGTAGAAGATGTAATGGTAAAATAATAACCTTTATTGCGGTACCATTCGGTGTATACACGGTTCAGGGTAAAAGAAATAATAGCAATTACATTGGCTTTGATGGTTTCTCTGGGCCATGTAGGGTATATTTCACTGCTGGCAACATTTTTTATATAATCGGCAAATGGAACGTAGTAGTCAGTTGCTGTCGAGTCGGATGGGACACCGTCATGGACAACGATGGTTTCGGGTACTACAACACGGTCAAGAACAATTTCACCGGTGTTTTCAATGGGTTTTATCTCGGCCTCAGGAATTTTTGGAGGATAGTTGCCGATTAGTGTATTGGGACCAATGTTATAATTGCCGGGATTTCCTGTAAGAATAATATTTTGTATTGATAGTATTCCGGAAAAAATATTTGTACCGGTAATGGAAACCGGGGCAAAACCCGGAGCAGAAGCTACAATATTATACATGGAGTAAGGTATGATAATGCCGGGAGTTTCACTGATGCTCTGTGGTGGAGCCGGCAGTTCGATTTGTTCTGTCTGACCTATGGAATTGGTTTCTGCAACGTCAACTGGGTTTTCTTCATCCGTACCTTCGTAGATGCTGACGGTTGCATCAATGGGAATTCCTTCTTCATTTGTGATATTAACCTTTAAAAAGCCGGTTTCATCATTTTTATAAAGCATAATTTTAACCTTTCCGGATATTATAATTCATATTGCTGCGATGCAAAATTAATCACAAATGACAGCATCGATGCTTACATGATATTATATGATGAAAAAAATATTTGTTGAGTACAATTTGCATCTTGAAATCAGCCGGATTTTATGGTAAAATTTCTACAATTTGAAGAAAAAAGCGCTATCAGTATGTTTAGTTGTTTTTTTTTTGCCTAAATAAATAATACATGTGAAAGGTTTGAAGGTGTGAAGATGAAAGCATTTTTGATTCTAAGTGACGGAAATGTCTTTGAAGGTACAAGCATTGGAGCTGAGAGAGAAGTAATCAGTGAAATTGTTTTTAATACCTCAATGACAGGATATTTAGAGGTTCTTACAGATCCATCATATGCCGGACAGGCAGTAGTTATGACATATCCATTAATTGGCAATTATGGTATTTGCTATGCTGATGAGGAATCAGGCAGACCATGGCCTGACGGTTTTATTGTCCGAGAACTTTCACGTGTTCCAAGTAACTTCCGTAGTGAAGATTCTATACAAAATTTTCTTAAAGAAAATAACATTCCGGGTATTGCAGGTATTGATACCCGTGCTCTTACCAAGATTCTCAGGGAAAAGGGTACTATGAACGGAATGATTACCACTAATGAGAATTATAATCTTGATGAGATTCTCCCTAAATTAAAAGAATATACCACGGGCAAGGTTGTTGAAAAAGTAACCTGTGAAGAGAAATATGTACTTCCCGGTGATGGATTTAAGGTTGCACTTATGGATTTCGGTGCCAAGAGAAATATTGCAAGATCCCTTAATAAGAGAGGCTGTGAGGTAACTGTTTATCCTGCTTTAACCACAGCAGAAGAAATCCTTGCAGCTAATCCTGACGGAATAATGCTTTCTAACGGTCCGGGAGACCCTAAGGAATGTGTTTCTATTATTAAGGAAATCAAGAAATTATATGATTCAGATGTTCCTATTTTTGCAATTTGTCTCGGACATCAGCTTATGGCACTTGCCACAGGCGCTGATACACATAAGATGAAATACGGACACAGAGGAGCTAATCATCCGGTTAAGGATCTTCAGACCGGTAAGGTATATATCTCATCACAGAACCATGGATATGTTGTTGATATGGATACACTTGATGATAAGATTGCAAGACCTGCATTTATCAATGTTAATGACAAGACCAATGAAGGTCTTGAATATGTAGGCAAGAATATCTTTACAGTCCAGTTCCATCCGGAAGCCTGTGCAGGTCCTAAGGATTCGGATTATCTTTTTGACAGATTCATGAATATGATGAAGAAAGGCAGGGATTAATTATGCCAAAGAATAAAGACATAAAAAAAGTATTAGTAATCGGTTCAGGTCCTATTGTAATCGGTCAGGCTGCCGAATTTGACTATGCGGGAACACAGGCATGTCGTTCTCTTAAAGAAGAAGGCATGGAGGTTGTTCTTGTGAACTCTAACCCTGCCACAATCATGACTGATAAAAATATTGCTGATGAAGTCTACATTGAGCCATTGACAGTTAAGTCACTTGAGCAGATTATTCTCAAGGAGAAACCGGACAGTATTCTTCCTACACTCGGTGGACAGGCAGGTCTTAATCTTGCAATGGAAATTGCTGAGACAGGTTTCCTTGAAGAACATAATGTTAAATTAATCGGTACAACTGCTGAGACAATCAGGAAGGCAGAAGACAGACTTGAATTTAAGACAACAATGGAAAAAATCGGAGAGCCTTGTGCACCTTCTCTTGTTGTTGAGAACGTTGAAGACGGTATTGCTTTTGCCAACCAGATTGGTTACCCTGTAGTTCTCCGCCCGGCATATACACTCGGTGGAAGCGGCGGCGGTATTGCTAAGAACGAAGAAGAACTTATCGACATTCTTTCCAATGGTTTAAGATTAAGCCGTGTAGGCCAGGTACTTGTTGAAAGATGTATCGCAGGATGGAAGGAAATCGAATACGAAGTAATGCGTGATGCCAACGGAACCTGTATTACAGTATGTAATATGGAAAATATTGACCCTGTCGGAGTACACACAGGTGACAGTATTGTAGTTGCACCTTCACAGACACTGTCTGATAAGGAATACCAGATGCTTCGTTCATCAGCTCTTAATATTATTGACGAACTTAAAATAACAGGCGGATGTAATGTACAGTTTGCACTTCATCCAACAAGTTTTGAATATTGCGTTATCGAAGTTAATCCTCGTGTAAGCCGTTCATCAGCCCTTGCTTCCAAAGCAACAGGTTATCCTATTGCCAAGGTTGCGGCTAAGATAGCACTCGGCTATAACCTTGATGAGATACCTAATGCAATTACACATAAGACATTTGCAAGTTTTGAGCCTGCTCTTGACTATTGCGTAGTTAAGATTCCAAGACTTCCTTTTGATAAATTTATTACTGCTTCAAGAAAGCTTACGACACAGATGAAGGCAACCGGTGAGGTCATGAGTATCTGCACTAACTTTGAAGGCGCACTTATGAAGGCTATCCGTTCACTTGAACAGCACGTTGATTCACTTATGAACGATGATTACTCATCATATTCTGATGATGACATTATAGAACTTCTTCACAACATTGATGATAAGCGTATGTATGTTGTTGCAGAGGCTTTAAGAAGAGGCATTTCTTACGATACAATCCATGATATTACCATGATTGATAAGTGGTTTATCGATAAATTCCACATTATCGTTGAGATGGAAAACCGCCTCAAGACAGAGGAACTTACCAAAGAACTTCTTGCTGAAGCAAAGAGAATTGAATTCCCTGACGTTGTTATCGGCAGACTTACAGGCAGGACAGAAAAAGAAATTAAGGCTTTAAGGGATGAATATGGTATTCATGCGGCATTTAAGATGGTTGATACCTGTGCTGCCGAATTTGAGGCTTCAACACCTTACTACTATTCATGCTATAGCTCAGAAAATGAAGTTATTGAGACTAAGCCTGAGAAAAAAGTCCTCGTACTCGGTTCAGGTCCTATAAGAATCGGACAGGGTATCGAATTTGACTATTGTTCGGTTCACAGTACATGGGCATTCAAGGCTGAAGGATATGAGACAATCATTATCAATAATAACCCTGAAACAGTAAGTACCGACTTTGATATAGCTGACAAACTTTATTTTGAACCATTGACACCTGAGGATGTTGAAAGCATTGTTGAACTTGAACATCCGGACGGAGCTGTTGTACAGTTCGGTGGACAGACAGCCATTAAGCTCACAAAAGCATTAATGGAAATGGGCGTTCCAATCCTCGGTACAAGTGCAGAAGATGTTGATGCGGCAGAAGACAGAGAGCTTTTTGATGAGATTCTTGAACAGACAGGAATTCCAAGAGCAGCAGGAAAGACAGTTTTTACTACAGAAGAAGCTCTTGAGGCAGCTAATGAATTAGGTTATCCTGTTCTTGTAAGACCTTCATATGTCCTTGGCGGACAGGGTATGCAGATTGCCATAAGCGACAAAGATATTGTTGAATTTATGGAAATCATTAACAGACAGGTTCAGGAACATCCAATCCTTGTTGATAAATACCTTATGGGTAAGGAAATTGAAGTTGATGCCGTTTGTGACGGAGAAGATATTTTAATCCCCGGTATTATGGAGCATATTGAAAGAGCCGGTATCCATTCGGGAGACAGTATTTCAGTATATCCTGCCCAGAGTATTTCACAGAAAATTGTGGATATGCTTGAAGATTATACAATTAAGCTTGCAAGAGCTTTACATGTAAAAGGTCTTATTAATATCCAGTTTATTGTATACAATGACCAGGTATATGTAATAGAGGTTAATCCACGTTCTTCAAGAACTGTTCCATATATAAGCAAAGTTACAGGTATTCCTATTGTAAAACTTGCTACACAGGTTATTATCGGTAATACAATCAAAGGTCTTGGCTATACACCCGGACTTCAGAAGAAAGCAGACTACATTGCTATCAAGATGCCTGTATTCTCATTTGAAAAGATTCGCGGCGCTGATATCAGCCTTGGACCGGAAATGAAATCGACAGGTGAATGTCTTGGTATAGCAAAAGATTTTAACGAAGCATTATACAAAGCCTTTGTAGGTGCAGGCGTTAATCTTCCAAAACATAAACAGATGATTATGACAGTTAATGACCATGAGCAGAAAGATGCTCTTTCGGTTGCAAAACGTTTTGCAGCTCTTGGATATACAATTTATGCGACAAGAGGTACAGCACGTTATTTCAATGAAAACGGCGTTGAGGCAATTAAGATCAATAAGGTTGAACAGGAATCACCAACACTTCTTGACCTTATTCTTGACCACAAGATTGACCTTGTTATCGATATACCTGAGAACGGTATTGAAAAGAGCCACGATGGTTTCATTATCAGAAGACATGCAATCGAGACCGGTGTAAACGTTCTTACATCACTTGATACAGCCAATGCATTGCTTACAAGTCTTGAATGTCAGGCAACACAGTCAATGACACCGATTGATATAGCAACAATTTAATTGTTATGGAATAATTAAGAATTTCTAATGACAGCTATGAGTTTATCTGGGATTTCCGGAATCCTCTCATAGCTGTTTTAACGTTAAAATTTCTTTACAACCGTAAATATGAAAAGTATAATGGAACATAACCAACGGAGGAATAATTTTTATGAAAAAAATATTAGACCAGATTACAGAAATAGTCGGAAATGCTTTTAAACAATGCGGCTATGATGATAAATACGGAAAGACAGGAATATCCAACAGACCTGATTTATGTGAATATCAGTGCAACGGAGCAATGGCAGCGGCAAAGGAATATAAGAAAGCACCATTTATGATTGGTGATGAAGTGGTTGCAATTTTACAGGACAACAGTGCCTTTGAGAAGGTTGAATGTATCAAACCGGGCTTTATCAACATGGTAATGAGTGCCGATTTTATAGGTGGTTATGTTCGTGCCATGGCTTTGGAAGATAAGTTTGGATGCGACTGTGAACCTAAGGATGAGACGGTATTTGTTGATTACGGCGGAGCCAATGTAGCCAAACCTCTTCATATCGGACATCTTCGTTCGGCAGTAATCGGCGAAAGTGTAAAAAGAATCTGCAAATTTGCAGGTTATAAGACAATAGGTGATGTTCATCTTGGCGACTGGGGTCTCCAGATGGGACTTATTATTACAGAACTCAAAGAACGTAAACCGGATTTACCATATTTTGATGATAATTTCACAGGTGAATATCCGACGGAAGCACCTTTTACAATATCAGAACTTGAGGAAATTTATCCATGTGCCAGCGGCAAATCAAAAGAAGATGCCGAATATAAGAAATCGGCTCAGAATGCCACATATCTTTTACAGAACGGTCACAGAGGATACACAGCCCTCTGGAAACACATTATCAATGTGTCGGTTGCTGATTTGAAAAAAAATTATGACAACCTTAATGTCCATTTCGATTTATGGAAGGGTGAAAGTGATGCCCAGCCATATATTGCTGATATGGTTAAGGATATGGTAGACAGGGGGATAGCCCATGAAAGCCAGGGTGCCATTGTTGTAGACATAGCTGAGGAAAATGACAGCAGGGAGCTTCCTCCATGTATCATCCAGAAATCGGACGGAGCAGCCAATTACGAGACCTCCGACCTTGCGACACTTATCGAGAGGGAAAAATTATATGCACCTAAGTCATACATTTACCTTGCGGATAAGAGACAGGAACTTCACTATACACAGTTTTTCCGTGTGGCAAGAAAAGCAGGAATCGTATCTCCTGATACAGAACTTAAGTTCATCGGTTTCGGTACGATGAACGGCAGTGACGGCAAACCTTTCAAGACAAGACAGGGTGGTGTACTGCGTCTTGAATACCTCATAAAAGAAATTGAAGACAAGGTATACGAAAAAATCATGGCTAACCGTACCGTGGATGAGAGTGAAGCCAGAAATACAGCTAAGATGGTAGGACTTGCCGCATTAAAATATGGTGATTTGTCCAATCAGGCATCTAAGGATTATGTATTTGATATTGATCGTTTCACCTCTTTTGAGGGAGACACAGGTCCATATATCCTTTACACAATTGTACGAATTAAATCTATTCTTAAAAAATATGAAAATGCAGGAGGCATGGTGTCAGGTATCCATACTGCTAACCCTGAGAGCGAGAGCGAACGTTCACTTATGCTTGTGCTCACAGGCATGCAGGATATGATTAAGACAGCATATGAAGAAAGTGCACCTCACAAAATTTGTAAATTCATATATGATCTTTCCAATGCTTTTAACCATTTTTATCATGAAACAAAGATTCTTTCAGAAGAAGATGAAAATAAAAAGAAAGGTTATATTGCACTCATAAAACTTACAAAAGATGTGTTAGAGACATGTGTTGACTTGCTTGGTATCGAAGCACCGGAGAGAATGTAATGTCAAAAACAAAGGATTTAACAACAGGAAAACCAATCAGCCTTATGATAAAATATGCAATCCCTGTGCTGATTGGCAATCTTGTACAGCAGATATATAATTTTGCCGACACAATTATTGTCGGACAATGTCTTGGAAACAGTACATTGGCTGCCGTAGGTAATACCGGGTCAATGTTTTTCCTTGTCAATGGGTTTGTTATAGGAATAACAAGCGGTTTTTCGGTCCATATAGCACAATGCTTTGGGGCAAAAGATTATGACAAGATGCGTAATTCCGTATGTAATGCCATTATGTTGTGGACCGGAATCACATTGTTTATCACTTTACTTTCGGTGCTGATAACCAAGCCGGTTCTAAGGCTTATTAACACACCGGACGGTATTTTTGATATGTCCTATAATTATATCGTTATTATTTTTGCAGGAATAGCTGCACCTATGCTATACAATGCCGTTTCGTGTATACTAAGGGCTCTTGGTGACAGCAAAACCCCACTTTATTTCCTGATTTTTTCAGCACTCCTTAACATTGGTCTGGATTTGCTTTTTATAGTCGTATTTAATTGGGGCGTTGCAGGTGCCGCCATTGCTACAGTGCTTGCACAGCTTGTTGCCGGAATTGCGTGTATCGTATATATTTCCGTTAAGTTCCCTGTTCTTCATATAAAGAAAGAAGATTTTAAAATTAATCCGGGAATTATAAAGACACACCTTACCATAGGACTTCCGATGGCGTTCCAGTTTTCGGTTACGGCAATCGGAACAATCATTTTGCAGGGTGCTGTAAATGTATTTGGCGAGAATTACATTGCCGCTTTTACGGCTTCCAGTAAAACGGAACAGCTTATCATGCAGTTTGGCATATCGGGTGGCGTAACAGTTGCAAATTTTGTCGGTCAGAATGTAGGTGCCGGCAGATATGACAGGATTAAAAACGGAATATTGAAATGGAGTCTTTTTACGGTTGGAAGCGCAGTTTTATGTATGGGTGTTATTTTCATTTTCGGCAGACCAATCAGCCGGCTTTTCATAAAAGGCGGGGATGAATTAATACTTTCCTATGCAATGACTTATCTCCATATTTCAATGTTTTTCTATATCCCATTGTTCCAGATTTTTATTTTCAGAAATGCTCTTCAGGCAATGGGTAAGACGACAATGCCGTTACTTGCGGGATTTTTTGAACTTGGAGCAAGGTCTATAGTCGCATACACGCTTCCAAAAGCGATAGGTTTTTCCGGTGTATGTTTTGCCGGTCCGGTTGCATGGGTATGTGCTGCCGTACCGCTTATAATCACTTATATAATTTATATGAAAAAATTTAAGAAAAAAGGGTATTTTAATACTCAATTTAGTTGACAAATACCCCCTAAAAATCCGATAATAGAGGTAGCTTAATTTTGAGACTATTTGAACGGAGAGGGTCAGACATGAAAGATAAAGACAAACATGGATTTGGTACTTTCGGTGCCATAGTATTAGGAGTTACGGCAGTTGCAACAGCAATTGTGGCAGTCAGCAAGAGCAAGAAGAAAAAGCAGAGTTTAAACAGTTTCCTGAAGGATGAACTTGTCAAACTTCCGCTTTTTAGTAAGAACGAATCACACCACGCTAAGAAAAGCGCAGCAGACGAGGACGACATTTTTGTGGATGAGGACAACGAACCACAGAATGACAAAGCCACATCTTTTTACGATGAAGACATTTCTTACGAAGAAGATGAGGAATTCCAGTCAGTATCCAAGGCAAAGCCTATCGTGGATTTCAAACCAAAGCGCGAAGAAGCAGAGAAACCTGCCGAGGCACAGGATGCAGCCGGGGAGCCGGAAGCAGCCGAGGCACAGGAAGCAGCAGATGTGCAGGATGTAACTGAGGAGCCGGAAGCAGCAGATGTGCAGGATGCAGCCGAGGAGCCGGAAACAGCCGAGGAACCGGAAACATCAGATGTGCAGGATGTAGCCGAGGAGCCGGAAGCAGCAGAGGCGCAGGATGTAACTGAGGAGCCGGAAGCAGCAGATGTGCAGGATGTAGCTGAGGAGCCAGAAACAACCGAGGCGCAGGATGTAGCTGAGGAGCCGGAAACAGCAGGTGTGCAGGATGTAGCTGAGGAGCCGGAAACAGCAGAGGCGCAGGATGTAGCCGGGGAGCCGGAAACAGAACCTGATGATACGTTTGTATTTGAGTCAGTGGTTGTTGGCAGGGAGTCAGTTAAAGACGAGCCTGTTGATATATCTGATAAGAAACTTGATAGGGAATTTATTGCAGAACCGGTTGATGCAGAACCGGTGAGAGATAATTTTGTATTAAATGATGAAGATTTTTCGGACGAAGTTCAGGAAATAGAAATCGATGATGTTACCGCTGAACCGGCAGAAGAAAAGGTTACAGAGCCTGAAAAAGAAGATGGTCCGGTATCAGCAGGTAAATATGCTGATGTTAGTTCAGAAGCAGAAACCGCAAAAGAAACTTTTGCAGCTGCAGTTGAAACACCTGTAAGAGAAACTTTCTCCGATGTGGAATTTTTTGATGAAGAAGATGACACTGAAGAAGGCCTCCGCAACAACGAGTCATATTATGACTGGACTTATAATGTTGATGAGCATTACAGTGTAATAACTGATGGCACATGGGTATATTGTAAGTCAGATGATGTCCTCACAAGCGATTCTATCAACAAAAAAGGCGAAAGAGAGACAATCGATATAGCCGATACTTTTAAAAACAGAATTAAGACAAAGGGATATTGTCTGTTGAAGTATATCGGAACGGACAGAGAGGTTATCGTACCTGATACTATCAATGGCAAACCGGTTGTAGCTGCACTTAACACATTTAGAAGCAATCAGATTGTTAAAAAAGTCATTCTCCCATCAACGATGCAGGGCTTGAGAAGGACTTTCTATAGTTGCTATCATCTTGACAGCATTACTTTTGCACCGGGAACCAATCTGGTATACGAATTGGATGCAATCATGTGTGGTAACAATGATATGGACAGCAATACAGAGGCAACAACGGTATACTGTTCACACGCAATCGCTGAATATATAAAAGGTCACTACAGATTAGGATGTCCTGTTACATTTGTTGAAAAATAATAGTAAATTACAGAACTTTGGTTACGCATGGTTAAAAAGTGTAACCAAAGTTTTTTTATTGCAATAAAGCGTGTGGGATATGGGATGCAACATGGGGCAGGCGCAGGCATTGAGTGGGTTGCTGTCATTAAATGCGTGGGATGTGGGATGCAACACCCGTGCATCCCGCCACGGCGTCTGCAAATCTCTACCCAAACAACTCAAAATCACTCAAAGTAAGCTCCCTTGAGGTTAAGTTAATTTTGCTGTCCGATGCAACTGTGAAATACACATCGGGTAGTAAAGTATCCTGATGGGTGAATAACGATTTGGCAGGAGATTTACGGAGACTCTTGAATACGCCGTCACCGGAAAGTTTTGAAACAGCTTCCTTGTAAGTCCAGATACGGCAAAAGTCGGCCTCCGGAGCATCCGAAGACCGGATTGTATTCAATTCACCGGGAGAACAGATTTTGGCAAGCATTGAAGCAGGGACTCTGCGGACGGTTTCCACATCGATACCCACAGGGGATGAATCAAAAATACACATGACGGCTTTGCTGCAATGACTGATGTTGAAATAAATTTCAGGATGGCTTTTCAGGTAGGGTTTGCCATCCGATGAAATATCAAAATCAGGAGTGTCTGTCAGGCTGTATTCAGTGCGGTAGCCGTACAGGAAAAGAAGGTATGCAATTACGCAGGCAAGCCTGTCCTCAGGAAACTTATATTTTAGAGCACGCTTTAACCGCTCAGGAGGAAGAAGAGACATTAAACTGTCAAGCTGTCCTTTTGTTACATTTTTTAAATCCGTAAAATAATAAAGCATAACCTGTCCTTTTTAATAAAAAAATACTGTAATCAGTATAAATATTTTATTTTTTTATTGCAACTTAATTTTACTTTGATATAATGTTATAGAAAACGGGGTGCCCTTGGAGGCTGAGATTATACCCATAACCTGATTTGGATAATGCCAACGTAGGGAGATATTTTGTTTTGACAGACAGACACTATCCTTATGTAGTTCTGTCTTTTATTTTACGGAAAGGTAAGTAAAGATATGAGAGAATATACAACACAGATGGATGCCGCTAGAAAAGGGATTGCAACGCCACAGATGAAAATTGTGGCAGAAAAAGAAAAAATGCAGCTTGAAGAGCTTATGGGATATATGGCAGAAGGTAAAGTTGTAATACCTGCCAATATTAACCATCAGTGTATCAATCCCGAAGGCGTAGGAAGTATGTTAAGAACCAAGATAAACGTCAACCTTGGCGTGTCAAGGGATTGCAAGGATTATGACATAGAGCTTCAGAAAGTAATGAGTGCCGTCAATATGGGAGCAGAGGCAATAATGGATTTGTCAAGCCATGGCAATACAGAGCCTTTCCGTAAAAAACTTACATCGGAATGTCCTGCAATGATAGGAACGGTGCCTGTTTATGACAGTGTAATCCATTACCAGAGGGATTTGTCTACACTAACAGCGGAAGATTTTATAGATGTTGTAAGACTTCATGCCCAAAACGGTGTGGATTTTGTGACACTCCATTGCGGAATAACAAGAAAAACAATCGACCAGATTAAGAATCATAAACGTAAAATGAATATCGTAAGCAGGGGCGGAAGCCTTGTATTTGCATGGATGAGCATGACAGGTAATGAAAATCCGTTTTACGAATATTATGATGAGATTCTTGATATTTGTGAAAAATATGATGTGACAATTTCATTGGGAGATGCGTGCAGACCGGGTTGCCTTGCAGATGCAACGGATGTATGCCAGATTGAAGAACTTGTAAGACTTGGTGAACTTACAAAGAGAGCATGGGAGCATAATGTGCAGGTTATGGTTGAAGGACCGGGACACGTTCCTCTTGACCAGATTGCAGCCAATATGCAGGTTCAGAAGACGATATGTATGGGAGCTCCTTTTTATGTACTTGGACCTCTTGTAACGGATATTGCACCGGGTTATGACCATATAACAGCGGCAATCGGAGGCGCTGTCGCAGCTATGAATGGAGCCGCATTTTTATGCTATGTAACACCTGCGGAACATCTTGCACTTCCTAATGTGGAGGATGTAAAACAGGGCATTATCGCCTCTAAGATAGCAGCACATGCGGCAGATATAGCCAAGGGAATTAAGGGCGCAAGGGATATTGATGATAAAATGGCAGACGCAAGGCGCGTTCTTGACTGGGATGCTCAGTTTGAATGTGCGATAGACGGGGAAACGGCAAAAGCAATCAGAGACAGCCGTAAACCAGAGGATGACCACAGCGACACCTGCAGCATGTGTGGAAAGTTCTGTGCGGTAAGAAGCATGAATAAAGCACTTAACGGTGAATATATTGATATATTGTAGGGAAATAAAATGAATCGGAATAATCTTTTACTCTATCTTATAACGGACAGAGAAGCTGCCGGAGGCAGAAATCTTTGCGAATGTGTAAAAGCAGCGTTAGACGGCGGAGTGACAATGGTACAGCTTCGTGAGAAAAATATGGAATACGAAGAACTGAAAAAAGAAGCTTTTGAGATAAAAAAACTGTGTCATGAATACAAGGCCCCTTTTATCATTAACGATAATGTAAGACTGGCGCTTGAAACCGATGCGGACGGAGTCCACCTCGGACAGTCTGATATGGGAATTGAAGAGGCAAGACGGATTCTCGGAAAAAATAAAATAATAGGCGCAACTGCAAAGACGGTGGAGCAGGCGAAAGCTGCCATGGAACAGGGAGCCGATTATCTTGGAAGCGGGGCGGTATTTGGCAGCAGTACCAAAAAAGATGCAGTAACAATGTCTTTTGATATGTTGAAAAATATATGCAGGAGTGTTGCAATTCCCGTTGTGGCAATCGGAGGAATTAACCTTTCAAATGTTTCAAAACTTGCCAAAACAGGAATAAAAGGTGTGGCGGTAATTTCCGGAATCCTTACAGAAACGGATATTTGCGGCACATCAGAAGAATTTTGCAGAATATTAAAAAATATATAAAACACAGCGGCATGCCGGGGGCACCACTTTATGTCGCTATACAAAATTAATGCATGGAGGTAAATACTGATATGAAAACAGCATTAACAATCGCAGGCAGTGATTCCTGCGGAGGCGCCGGAATACAGGCAGATATTAAGACTATGACGGTAAACGGCGTATATGCCATGAGTGCCGTTACAGCTCTTACAGCCCAGAATACAACCGGCGTAAAAGATATTATGGAGGTGAGCAGCAGCTTTTTAAAAGAACAGCTGGAATGTATTTTCACGGATATCTACCCTGATTCAGTCAAAATCGGTATGATTGCCTCAAAGGAACTTATTAAAACAGTAAAGGACGCTCTCATAAAATACAAAGCAAAGAATATTGTTCTTGATCCTGTGATGGTAGCCACAAGCGGGGCAAAACTGATTAGCGACGACGCAATCGATACATTAAAAAAAGAATTATTACCTATAGCTGCGGTTGTGACACCTAATATTCCGGAGGCGGAAGTCCTTTCCGGAATGAAAATTTCCTCAAAAGAGGATATGGAGGCGGCGGCAGTAAGAATATCGGAAGAAAATCACTGTGCGGTCCTGCTCAAAGGAGGCCATAATCTCAATGATGCCAATGACCTTTTAGCAGACGGCAAAAACATCACATGGTTTCAGGGAAAAAGAATTGATAATCCCAACACACACGGAACGGGATGCACCCTTTCCTCTGCGATTGCAGCCAATCTTGCAAAAGGTTTTTCTCTTGTAGATTCTGTAAAGAAAGCAAAAGAGTATATATCGGGAGCACTTAACGCCATGCTTGACCTTGGCAAAGGGAGCGGACCGATGAACCATGGGTTTATGATAAAATAAGATATTCCGGATTCTTAAAGGTAATGGGAAGAAGGAAAAATGGAAAAAATTAAATTAAAGAAACTTGTATTAACCGCAGTTTTTGCTGCTGTGGCAGTTGTTGGCTCATTATTTTCATTCCCTGTTTTTGGGTCAAAATGTGCACCTGTACAGCACCTTATAAATGTGCTTTGTGCCGTTATTCTCGGACCGGGATACGGCGTTGCGGCTGCATTCGTATCAAGCCTTATAAGAAATCTTCTGGGGTTAGGAACCTTGCTTGCATTCCCGGGAAGTATGTGCGGAGCACTTTTAGCAGGACTTTTGTATCATTATATAAAGAAATTACCTGCGGCTTATATAGGAGAGGTATTCGGAACCGCCGTTATAGGCGGAATGTTGTCATATCCTGTGGCAGCTTTTATAATGGGTAGTAAGGGTGCGGCTTTGTTCACATTTGTTGTACCTTTTCTTATAAGTACAGCGGGAGGAACTTTGTTAGCAGTATTAATAACCGTACCGCTTAAACAGACAGGTGTACTGGATAAAATAAAGAGTGAACTGAACTCTTAGGAGGATTTATTATGGCATGGGCTGATATTTTTTCAAAAATTGCTGAAAAGAAACCGATAATACATTGCATAACCAATATTGTAACAGTTAATGACTGCGCCAATGTCCTGTTGGCGATAGGAGCGTCACCTGTAATGGCGCATCATGAGATGGAGGTTAAAGAAATAACTTCCGGAAGTGATGCACTGGTGTGCAATATGGGTGCGATTGAGAATTTTGAAGCAATGCTGATTGCAGGAAGAAAAGCGAATTCGCTGGGACATCCCGTGGTGATAGACCCGGTGGGTGCTGCATCTTCTTCCTACAGACGCAGCCTGTGCCTGAAACTTATAGAAGAATGTCATCCCACATGTATAAGGGGCAATGTTTCGGAAATTAAGGCACTTGCACTGGATGAAACAATATCTAAAGGCGTGGATGCAAAAAATGGGGAAAACATATCCGATGATATGTTAAAAAAACTGGCAAAAAAATATAATACAATTATTGTAGTTTCGGGAGAAACAGACCTTGTAAGCGACGGGGAAAGCATTTATGAGGTCCACGGTGGAACACCGTTTTTTAAGGGAATAACAGGAGGCGGCTGTATGTCAACTGTAATAATTGCAGGATTTCTTGCAATTGAAAGAAATATTGAAAGCGTTGCAACAGCAGTCAGAACAGTTAATTATGTGGGAGAAAACGCGGCGAAAGCTACAGTAAACGGAGCAGGTGGTTCAATGACTTTTAAAAATGAATTTATTAATCTTTTAAGCATTCTTGCCAATCCGTCCTTCAAATCAAGAAAAAAAAGAAGATAAATTTGATTTTATTTATATTAAGAGGTATAATATTACATAAGGCTATGTAAATATTCCGGCAGGAGGTATTATTGAATGAGCGAATGTAATTCTGGCTGTGAAGAATGTAAGAGCAGAGAAAGTTGCGGAATTCGTAAGGCTCCTCTTAATAAAGAGAGTTCAATTCATAAGATTATCGGCATAATAAGCGGTAAAGGCGGCGTTGGCAAATCTACGGTAACAGCGCTCATTGCCAGAAGGCTGGCTTCAATGGGATACAGCGTCGGAATAATGGATGCTGATGTAACGGGCCCTTCGGTTCCGGCAATGTTTGGTATCCACGGCAAGGTATTATCTGATGAAAATGGGATATATCCTATGGTATCACAGGAGGACATAAAGATTATTTCAATGAATCTTTTGCTTGACAGTGAAGAGACCCCGGTCATATACAGAGGACCGGTTGTGGCCTCGATTATCAAACAGTTTTACAGTGATGTAATATGGGGCAGTCTTGATTATCTGCTTATAGATATGCCGCCGGGAACAGGAGATGTTCCGCTTACGGTATATCAGTCAATTCCTATAGACGGAGTGGTTATGGTTACATCTCCGCAGAATCTTGTTAAAATGATAGTTATGAAAGCTGTTAATATGGCATCGAAGATGTCAGTTCCTTTATTGGGAATTATTGAAAACTATAGTTATTTTAAGTGTGAAGACTGTGGCAGAATATATGAAATATTCGGAAAAAGCAAAGCTGCAAAGCTCGCTAAGGAGCTTAACACCACGGTTATTGCAAGGATTCCCATTATCCCTGAAGTGGCACAGTGCGAAGATAAAGGAATTCCGGTCACACAGGATATTGATATGGACCTTTCAAATTTATTATAAGGAAGATATATGAAAAAAGAACGAACAGGAAGTCTTATATGGAGACTTATTTATCCGCTTCTTATTTTTTTAGGAGTGGAATTGATTATAGAACTGGGTGCAACCATAGTATATTTTGCGGTTAAGATGCAAAGCGGTGCATTTGAGAATCTGAGTGAACAGGGAATAGTTGACGCAGCTACAGCATTTCTTACAGGAAAAGCATTGTATTTTACCCTTATAAGAGGTGTTGTTCTTATTCCGCTTTATCTTTGGATAATGAAAGTGGATACGAGACTTGACGTATACTATGAGAGAGATTTTAAATATGCGGATTACCGTAAGACATGGCTTATTCTGCTTGTACCTGCAGGAATATGTGCGGCTATAGGTTTTAACGGACTTGTTTCGCTATCCGGAATTGAGAAATTTTCCAAAGCATATCAGGCTGTAGAGAAAATTACTTATTCAGGTAATCTTTTTGTACAGATAATGGCATCTGCAATAGCGGCACCGATAGTGGAAGAGCTTTTATTCCGGGGACTTATTTTTAAACGTCTGAGGAATGTAACACCTGCAGTATGGGCGATGGTTATATCAGGTCTGGTATTTGGACTTATTCACGGCAATCTTGTGCAGTTTGTGTATGCATTCCCAATCGGAGTGATACTTGCTTTTATTTATGAGATTTTCAAAACGATATGGGCACCGGTAATTTTCCATGTTTCGGCAAATTTCATATCGGTTATGCTTACCAATTTCCTTCCCGGAGTAGAATTTAATCTTACAGTGGGATTGTTGGCACTCGTATCTGTTGTGACACTTGCCATATTGTTTGTTATCTTATTCGTCATTGACAATAAGGTTAAACGTACTAAAATATAAAAAAAATCAAATCTTTTGTTGGAGAGAGGTTATTATGAAAAAAATACTTTCAATAGCAGTTCCTTGTTATAATTCAGAAGCATATATGAAAAGATGCATAGAATCCTTGCTTGTGGGCGGTGAGGATGTAGAAATTATCATAGTAGATGACGGTTCTACAGACAGAACTGCAGAAATTGCTGATAATTACGAAAAGAAATATCCAAGAATATGTAAAGTAATACATCAGGAAAACGGCGGGCACGGAGAAGCTGTCAATACAGGTCTTAAGAACGCAGCAGGATATTTTTTCAAGGTAGTTGACAGCGACGACAGGGTCGGCAGGGAAGCATATCTTAAACTGCTTGATATTATGCGCAAGGCTATTCTTGAAGAACATCCTCTTGATATGCTTATATCCAATTATGTATATGATAAAGCAGGCGTTAAGCGTAAGAAAGTTATGAGATATACAAGCATTCTTCCTACGGATACATATTTTACATGGGAAGATATGGGACATTTCAGACAGGACCAGTACATAATAATGCATTCTGTAATTTATAGGACGGAGTTACTGAGAGAGTGTGGACTTGTACTTCCAAAACATACTTTCTATGTGGATAATATTTTTGTTTTCCAGCCATTCCCTTATGTCAAAAGCATGTATTATGCGGATGTTAATTTTTACTGGTACTTTATCGGAAGGGATGACCAGTCCGTACATGAAAATGTCATGATTAAAAGAATAGACCAACAGTTAAGGGTCAACAGACTCCTTATTGATTATTATAATCCGGATATTATTGAAAGCAGTAAATGCAGGAAGTATATGCAGCATTATCTTGAAATAATAACGGCAATTTCTTCAGTAATGTGTTATCTTTCCAAAAAGGAAGAGAATTATGAGAAGAAAAAAGATTTATGGAAATATCTTAAGAGCTCTCATCCTGAGACCTACAGAAAACTTAAGAGAAATCCTATGGGATTTTTTATAAATATTCCGGGAAGAACAGGAAGGTTACTTACAACGGGAATATATAGAATTGCTAAGAAGGTTTTTAATTTTAACTAAATATATACTTAAAAATGCACATCCTTTGCCGGTGCCGGTATCGGATGTGCATTATTTTTTACTGGATTTTTTTGAAAAATTTTGTTTTGTATGTTATCGGATAAATGATTGCGGCAAGAACTATTGCAGCCAATACGTCATATACTGAATGCTGTTTTAAGAAAACCGTTGATACGCATATTAATAAGCCCCAGATTGCTGTTATGATACATACTTTTTTCTTATGTCTGCCGAAGGTCTTTGAATTGAATACCGCGAATTCTATAACCAAAGTATTATATACATGCAGACTTGGCAGGACATTGGTCGGAGTGTCGGCTTTATGCAGTAATTTTACAAGGTCTGTACAGAAATTGTCGCGGGGAAAAGTCTCCGGTCTGAAATCGGCAAGCCCGTTAGGAAATACAAAATATATAATTACGGCAATTGACATGCCGATTATAAGGGCAGCCCCCATTCTTACACACTCACCCTGGGAACGTATGAAAAAGTAAATGATAAAAAATGCCATAAAGATGAACCATGAATAGTATGGAATAATGAAATATTCCACAAACGGAATATGATCATCTAAAGCACAATGGATTGCGTGAAATCCGGTTTCACTGGTAACATGTCTTTCCAGATAAAGAAAACATGGCATATATATAAAAGTATAAAGAGCCAGTAATCCATGCCACCATTTTTTGAAAAATGCTTTCATTACGTCTGTCCTTTCATATGTAAAATAAACTTAGCTATTATAACATATTAATTTGAAAAAATCCAATAACTAAATTCAGTTTACAAAAAATAATTAAAGGGGTAAAATATAATAAATATAGCTTTACGGAGGATATTATTTTGAGACTTGTAGTTCGTGATTTAAAGAAGAAATATGGCGATAAGACTATACTTGATGGTGCATCATTTTCATTTTCCCATGGTATTTCATACGGAATAGTAGGAAATAAAGATGACGGCAAGACTACATTCCTCAAGTGTATATGCGGGGAAACGGGCATAGATTCAGGATATATCCGTATTGAAGCTGATTGGAAAGAGCATAGAATTAAGTACAGCGATTTCGGAATCGTTGCGGATTCTGCGGTTGTTCCGGAATATATGACAGGTTATGAATTTTTTGATTATCTTATAGAAATACACCCTCTTTGTGTAACAGAAGGCAGAACGGCTGATGATTATTTTGATATGGTCGGACTTAATGTTGCGAAGAGAAACAACCTTATAAAAGAATATTCTTATAATGAAAAACGTAAGATACAGGTATTGGCTGTTATTTTGTTAAAACCGTCCGTTATAATATTTGATGAGCCGGTTAAGAACAGCAATAAGAGACGCATTAACAGAATGAAAGCAATTATAGATGACCTTAAAAAAGATCGTATTGTTATTGTTGCGACGGAAAATCCTGATATAGCTGAAGCTTTCTGTGATGAATTTTTATGCTTTGAGGACGGACACATTCTGTCATTGCCGGCAGAGGATGTCAGAACCGTTCTAAGTGGAAGTGAGGAAACCGGTAATGATTAAAGAATATCTCCAATGTATCAGGATAGAAGCTGTAAGACATGCGAATATGCTTGGAAATGTTATAGCAGATCTGCCTTTTTATAAAGAAAAAGAAAACGAGAGCAGGGAAAAGGCAAGTTTTCTTGTCACCGGTGAACTCTTGTTTTTCTTATGGAAAATTATAAAAATTTATGCTTATGTAATGGTATTTATGTATATACCAAAGCTGGTTTTTTCAAAAATTACGACAGTGGGAACTTCCGGTTTTTCAACGGAAGACTGCTTTGTGTTTTTTACGCTGGTTCTTACCTGCGTGGTAGGGTCAATTATACATTCGGGCATTTTTGATGTTAATAAAGATTCCTATTGTACAATAAAAATATTAAGAGTCAGACCTGTGATATATTTCAGGGTGAAATTTATATACAGGCTTATTACGGAACTGCTTGGATTCTGGAGCGCATTTACGATTCTTGGCATGAATTATGTTAAAGCTTTTTATCTTGTGATTATTATATGCCTGTCAAGGAGTGTCGGGGAATGCATTAACATACTTATCTTTAAGATGACCGGTAAGAGGTTTGCAGACCATAAAGGCGCATTTCTCCTGCTTATGTTAGCCGGATTGTTTGTGGCATATTTTGTCCCTTATGTAAGAGGCTGCGTTCCCGCTGCATATATAAGAATCTTTGATTCTATATGGGTGGCTGCAATACTTGGAACCGGAAGTGTTTTTACATATTATGTATGGTCCTACAGAAATTACGAAAAGATTATATCAAGAGTATATACGGAAGAACAGTTTGATGAAACAGAAGATGGAGAAAAAGACTGGATATCTTATAATTCCAATGAAGGAATGAAATCCTATACCGGAGATAAGAGACTTTTTCATCTTTATTTTAAAAGGACATCGGGAAAAGCAATATATAATAATATGATTAAAGTTATAATTATAGCAATTTTCTTTGTACTTGGCGTTCTTGCTATTGAAATGGGCAACAAGGATGCTGTCAGTACAGTTATATCGTATTCATTGCCTTTGCTTGCTTTAGTTATGTATTGCCTTTGCAATTGTTCCGGGTATTGCAGGGATTTGTTTACAAATTGCGATATACATATATTGAGAAAGGACAACACGGGAGAGGGACTTGCCGGTAATTTTATATTCTGTCTTTATAATATTTTAAAAATAAATGCGATTCCTATAATCACACTGGCTGCTTCTTATCTTATTCTGGGATGTATATGTCAGGTGTATGTGATTACCGCACAGATTATTATATGCATTGTTTTTATGGGACTGTTTTTTTCAATATTTGGATTATTTACATATTATATGTTCCAGCCTTATAATGCAGACGGAACTGTAAGAAGTTTCAGATATTATATGCCATCACTTTTGATGTATGCACTCTGCTATGGATGTATTTTTGTAAAGGCAGACAGTATTATATTTGTTGTTGCGTCCGGGATCCTGACTTCGGTTATGGTTATAATGTCATTAAATCTTGTCTATAGGATATCGGACAAGACCTTTGTATTAAATAAGTAAATCAGGAGGTATTATGGTATGCGTAAAAAAATTCTTTTTACAATAGTTTTCGTTGCAATGACTATTTCGCTTACGGCATGTGGGAATAAAACGTCGATTACATTCACCGACCCTACCGAAACATCTGAATCCAACATAACACGTTTTGATAAAAAAATTGCCGGAGAACCTCTTGAAGCTGTGAACTCATTATATGATGCCACCGATATTTATTCAAAGGAAGGATACAGCCTTGTGGACATAGAAGCTTACGGAGATGACGGATTGCTTGTACTGTATACAGGTGATGAAGAGTCGGTTTTATCTGCATATAAGATTTCTACAGGTAGTGAAGTGAGCTCTTTAAAGACTGATAAAGCTGTTTCGATGGATACAACATTAAATGTTACAGGCACGGGATTTGTGTATTCGTATGATTATGTCAACGGATATTTCACCTCTTATGATGTTTTGAACGGCAGTTTTGAAAATCTTGTTTTTGATTTAGAAATGGAAAGTTTTGCAGTTTCCGACGGAGGAGACTGTTTATACTGTACAGTGAAAGGCGATAATAATATATACAAATACATTATTAATACGGGTAAAATCGTTTCTGTATATGAATATGATGACGTTTACAAGGATGTACAGGTAGAATATATAGAGAATAACGGAAATTACATAGCTGTTCTTTGCAGTGGAGATAAAGGTTCGTTTTACGAAAGACTTGATATCGGAAATCAGAAAAGAACGATAATCTGTAAGGCAGAAAATGGACTGTATTGTGCGGGAGATGCTTATCTCACGACATCGGGAGAAGAGGATGCTGATGTGTATGTATACAATTTCAGCAGACCGAGACTTAAAGATATTTTTACGCTTGATGCTGCACATGAAAAGAATAATATGAAATTTTACAGCGGAAGTCCATATCTTCTTACATCGGACGAATATATAGCGGGTACGAAGCTGCGTTTTTACAACGTGGGAAGAGGCGTACTCAGTAACGAGATTGTTATTCCTACGGTTTATAAGGTGCTGGATGCAGATTATCTTGTAGTTGACCAGACATTATGTATTAAAGCAGTTAATGACAAAAACGAGCGTATGATTCTGCTTTGGGACATAGAAAATATAGGTGAAATAAAAAATTAGATAATTTATAAAAAAGTGTTGACAAAGTTAAGACATTAGTAATATAATAGTCAAGCAGGTTGCGAAAAGCACTGCGATATAGATATGAATTTTGGGATCTTAGCTCAGCTGGGAGAGCATCTGCCTTACAAGCAGAGGGTCACAGGTTCGAGCCCTGTAGGTCCCATTTATTCAGATAATTCTATATGGCGGAGTAGCTCAGATGGCTAGAGCACATGGTTCATACCCATGGTGTCAGGGGTTCGATTCCCTTCTCCGCTACTAAGAAGAACCCTTGATTATTAATCAAGGGTTCTTTTCGTTGTAAAATGAAATAAGATGGTTTGTATATATAGAAAGAGGATTTGATATGAGAATTGGAACGGGATATGATGTTCACAGATTAGTACCTGACAGAAAAATGATAATAGGCGGAGTTGAGATACCATACGAATTAGGACTTTTGGGACATTCGGATGCTGATGTTCTCCTGCATGCCATATCAGATGCAATTTTGGGAGCAGCGGCACTGGGAGATATCGGAAAGCATTTTCCTGACAGTGATGAAAGATATAAGGGGGTATCAAGCCTTTATCTTTTGGAAAAAGTCGGAGAGATGTTAGAAGATAATCATTATGTTATAGACAATGTAGACAGCACTATAATAGCACAGAAGCCTAAAATGGCATCGTATATACCGGCTATGAGACAGAATATTGCGGATGCACTTAAGATTGATATAGACAGGGTAAGCGTAAAGGCGACGACTGAAGAGGGACTTGGATTTACCGGAGAGGGACTTGGAATATCAGCCCAGGCGGTGGCAATGATTAGCAAGGTTGAAAATATTGTATATAATGATATTATGAATGACAGAATTACTGACTGTGAATCCTGTAAGGGATGTTGCAGCAGAAATTCTTAATATTAAGGAGATATCATGAAATTCAGAGAATATGTTAAAGAATCCATAGAGGTCATAAAAGACAGGGACCCTGCAATGAAATCCAACAGGGAAGTATTTCTTTATCCTTGTTTCTGGGCTATATGGGAATACAGAAAGGCACACAAATATTACCTCAAAGGTAAATTTTATAAAGCAAGAAAAATCTCGCAGAAGGCTGCAAGAAAGACCGGAATTGAAATACACCCGGGCGCACAGATTGGAAAAGGTCTTTTTATCGATCACGGACATGGTGTTGTAATCGGGGAGACAACAATAATCGGCGACAATGTTACGATTTATCAGGGAGTAACTCTCGGAGGCACAGGCAAGGAACATGGCAAGCGGCACCCTACTATCGGTGATAATGTTATGATAAGTACAGGGGCCAAGATACTAGGTTCATTTACAATAGGTGCAGGTTCCAAGATAGGTGCAGGTTCCGTAGTTCTTGAGGAAGTTCCTCCTAATTCAACAGTTGTGGGAATACCGGGCAGAGTGGTTAAATGTGATGATATAAGGCTTCCTAACAAAGACCTTGATCAGATTCATTTACCGGATCCTGTAAGAGCAGAGCTTGATGACATTCAGAAACAGTTAAGTAAATTAAAAGAGAAACAGGAGCAATACGATGGAAAATAAAGTATATTTTTTTAATACACTTACAAGAAAAGTTGAGCAGTTTATACCTAATGTTGACGGAAAGGTAGCAATGTATACCTGCGGACCTACAGTATATCATTTTGCACACATAGGAAATTTAAGGTCTTATATTATGGAAGATATTCTTGAAAAAACTTTACGTTATGTAGGCTATGATGTAAAACGTGTAATGAATATTACGGATGTGGGACACCTTACGAGTGATGCCGATACAGGTGAGGATAAGATGCTTAAAGGTGCCAAAAGAGAACATAAGACTGTAATGGAGATTGCTAAATATTATACAGATGCTTTCTTTGATGACTGCCGTAAGCTTAATATTAAAAGACCTGATGTTGTAGAACCTGCGACTAACTGTATTCCTGAATTTATTAATATGGTTAAAGTCCTTCTTGAAAAAGATTATGCTTACATTGCAGGAGGCAACGTATATTTTGACACATCTAAGCTTGATGATTATTATGTTTTTTCAAGCCAGTCGGAAAAAGAACTTATGGTCGGAGTCAGGGATGACGTAAGCGAAGACATTAATAAAAAGAACAAAGCAGACTTTGTACTCTGGTTTACAAAATCCAAATTTGACAATCAGGAACTTAAGTGGGACAGCCCATGGGGTGTAGGATATCCGGGATGGCACATTGAGTGCTCATGCATCAGTATGAAGCACCTCGGCGAATATATGGACATCCACTGCGGCGGCGTAGATAATATTTTTCCACATCATACCAACGAAATCGCCCAGAGTGAGGCATATCTCGGACATAAGTGGTGCAACTATTGGTTCCATGTTCATCATCTTAACGATAAATCGGGAAAGATGAGTAAATCAAAAGGTGAATTTCTTACAGTATCACTTCTTGAGGAAAAAGGCTATAATCCACTTGTATACAGATTGTTCTGCTTACAGTCACACTATCGTAAACCCCTTGAATTTTCTTATGAAGTTCTTGATAATATGACAACGGCATATAATAAACTTATCAAGAAAATTGGGGAACTGAAGGCAGATGGCAGTGTGGATGAAGAAGCATTTGCCGGTTTTAGAAATAAATTTGAAGACGCAATATGCTCAGACCTTAATACATCTTCGGCAATAACCGTTATATATGATGTATTAAGAAGTGATATTAATGATGTGACCAAGCTGGAACTTATAAAGAGTTTTGACGAAGTGCTTTCACTTGATCTCTTAAAGGACCATGGTAATGATAAGGAAAGTTCTGTGGATTCGGAACTTAAAGAATACATTCTTGCAAAGATTGAAGAAAGAAAAGCTGCAAAGAAAGAAAAAGACTTTGCAAAGGCAGATGCAATCCGTGATGAACTTGCGGCAAAAGGCATACAGATAAAGGATACCAGAGAAGGAACTGTATGGGAAATAGTGTGAGGATAGATTAATGTTTGAGGCAATGGAAAAGGCATTTCAGATAGGAGAGGTAAACGTTGCTTTATATTCTCCTCTGACACTTGCCTATATTGGCGACTGCGTATATGAACTGATTATAAGAACCAATCTTGTAACCAGAGGCAATGCACCTGTTAACAAACTTAATAAAAAGGCAAGCAACCTTGCCAAAGCATCAACCCAGGCACGGATTATTGAGTCGATAATGGATATGCTGAGTGAAGATGAAGAAGCGGCATACAAAAGAGGACGTAATGCCCATTCCTGCACCAAAGCCAAGAATGCATCAACCTCCGATTACAGAAAAGCTACCGGATTTGAAGCGTTAATCGGCTACCTCTATCTTCAGAAAAAGTTTGACAGGATTATGGAACTTGTAAAAAAAGGATTTCAGGAGGAACATATCTCATGAGATATACAGAATTTACCATTGAAGGAAGAAATGCAGTAATTGAAGCATTCAGATCAGGCAAAACCATTGATAAACTTTACGTGCTTGATGGATGCAAAGATGGACCGGTAATGACAATTATCCGTGAAGCTAAAAAGACAGACACAATAATCAGATATGTTGACAGGGAAATTCTTGACAGATTATCAAAGACAGGTCATCATCAGGGAGTTGTAGCCAATGCGGCAGCATACGATTATGCGGAAGTGGAAGATATTCTGAATGCCGCAAGAGAAAAAGGTGAACCACCGTTTGTTTTTATACTTGATGGAATAGAAGACCCTCATAACCTTGGAGCAATAATAAGAACAGCGAACCTTGCAGGAGCACATGGTGTAATTATTCCAAAAAGACGTGCGGTAGGTCTTACGGCAACTGTTGCAAAGACCAGTGCGGGAGCACTTAATTATACTCCTGTTGCCAAGGTTACCAATCTTTCCGCGACAATAGAGGAACTCAAAAAAGAAGGATTATGGTTTGTATGTGCCGATATGGGCGGCGAGACTATGTATAACTTAAATCTTACGGGACCGATAGGACTTGTAATCGGTAACGAAGGAGAAGGCGTCAGCAGACTTGTAAAAGAAAAATGCGATTATGTTGCGTCAATCCCTATGAAGGGTAACATTGATTCGCTTAATGCATCGGTTGCAGCAGGCGTTCTTGCTTATGAAATAGTCAGACAGAGGATGTAATATATGGCAATTACTGATACTTACAAATTACTTTCTGATGAAGAACTTGTGGCAAAATATCATTCAGGTGATGAAAAAGCTGCAGATTATCTTATTGAAAAATATAAAAATCTTGTAAGAAAAAATGTGCGTTCATATTATCTTGCAGGTGCCGATAATGAAGATTTGCTTCAGGAGGGCATGCTTGGCCTTTTTAAGGCAATAAGGGACTATAATCCGGATAGAGACGCATTGTTCATGACATTTGCTTCGTTATGCGTATCAAGGCATATAAGGTCCACAATTACAAGATATAACAGAAAGAAAAATGGACCACTCAATTGTTATGTTTCTTTTGAAGAGACAATTAATGATAATGGATCCGATGAGGATATTAAGCTTGTAGATACGTTAGTAGATGGCAGTATGAAAAATCCTGAAGAGATGATTATAGCGAAAGAACAGGTAATTAGGATTCAGACCTGTATGGATAATGACCTCAGTAAATTTGAAAAAAATGTAGTTGAACTTTACATAGAAGGCCTTAGTTATGCTGAAATCGGGGAAAGATTGCAAAAACCTGTTAAGTCAATAGATAATGCCATACAGAGAATAAGAAATAAAATTTTAAAAAATTGTTGAATATATTCTGCAAATATGGTACATTTGTTCATGAACTTGCTACTATGGCTCAGGAGGTAGAGCGTCGCCTTGGTAAGGCGGAGGTCACGGGTTCGAATCCCGTTAGTAGCTTATATTGATTTCACGGAAAGGGTGTCCTTTGGACGCCCGTTTTTTCTAATATACTGACAGATAAGGAGGAATACTTTGAAAAAACGACTGGCTATTATAGCTGCCACTTTTTTAACGGCCACCGCAACGGGTTGTGGTAACCGCAATGGTAATATTAACCTGTACAGGGAAGAATTTGAGGTTAATGTGGGCAGCGGGATAAGTACGGAACTTAAAGATTATGTTAGGGCACCTAAAAAGGTACTTCAGGAGATGACCTTGGATCTTTCTGAGGTTAATAAGGATGTTATCGGAGTTTATACGGCAACGATAAATTACAAAGATGAATCAAAGACTTTTCGTATTAAGGTAACTGATACAGAGGAGCCGGAAATCACGCTTGAAAGAAGTAAATTTTATTTTGAAGTATCGGCGGATTTGGCTCTGTCGGATGTAGTTAAATCTGTAAATGATTATTCAGAAGTTGCATACGGATTCTCCGATAATATTACGGCAGCCGATAGCAAAAAGAATATGATTAATATCCTGTCTTTTGACAAAGTGGGAAAATATAACTGTGAAGTAATCGCAAGGGATGAATATGGAAATTGTGCGGTGAAGGGATTTGAGGTAAACATTGTTGAAGCGGGTAAGATGCCGTCTAACATTATGGGGGATGGTAAGTATTCGCCATATATGAACAATAATACGGGAATTAATGTTAAAGATATTAATTCATTAAGCACGGATGGAGTATATTACGGAATAGGCAATACTTTTGATGAGACAACCAACAGACCTAATCTGGCTTTTTATGAATTAAAATACGGCGATTATAAAGTGGACTTTATACAGCCTGAAAGCAATTATGTCTGGCTTACATTTAATGAGATTCTTGAATATGGCAATACGGATAAAATTCTTGATACACTTAAAGAAAAAAATGTTTCCGCTGTTTTCTTTATAACAAAAAACTATGCGGAAAAGAATCCGGAATTAATAAAAAGAATGATTGACGAAGGGCATGTTCTCGGAAATTACACTGATACCGGAGAAGAAATTCCCGGATTATCTGTAAATAGTTTGACAACGAGGATGGATGTGTTATACAATTACGTTTATGAAACTTACGGGTATGAGATGTATCTGTTCCGTGCTCCGTCAGGATACTTCAGTGAACAGGCACTTGCACTTGCGGGACAGCTTGGATACAGGACTGTATTCTGGAGTTATGCATACTCTGACTGGGATGTCAATAATCAGCCGGAGGTATCACAGGCTTTGTCTAATGCACTTAATAAGGCTCATGGCGGTGCAATATACCAGTTAAGTGGTTCATCATCAACTAACAGGGATATGTTAGGTGATTTTATAGACGGAATCCGTAGTAAAGGATTGGAATTTGCAGTCTATGACAAGAATTAGCAGATAGGAGAAATGAAATGGAAAAGAAACTTAGAGTAGGTATCCTTGGTGGAACCGGAATGGTAGGACAGAGATTTATTTCTTTGCTTGAGAATCATCCTTGGTTTGAGGTTGTGGCAATTGCAGCAAGCCCACGTTCAGCAGGAAAGACTTATGAAGATGCAGTAGGCGACAGATGGAAAATGACAACACCTATGCCTGAAGCAGTTAAGAAGATGATAGTCTATAATGTAATGGATGTTGAAGAAGTTGCTTCAAAGGTTGACTTTGTATTTTCAGCAGTCGATATGACTAAGGAAGAAATTAAGAAAATAGAAGAAGATTACGCAAAGACAGAGACACCTGTTGTATCTAATAACAGTGCACATCGTTGGACAGAGGATGTTCCTATGGTTGTTCCTGAAATTAATCCTGAACATTTTGGACTTATTGAATACCAGAAGAAGAGACTTGGTACTAAGAGAGGATTTATCGCAGTTAAGCCTAACTGCTCAATCCAGAGTTATACTCCTGCAATTTTTGCACTTAAAGAATTCGGACCTAAGCTTGTTGTTGCAACAACATATCAGGCAATTTCAGGTGCAGGCAAGACATTTAAAGACTGGCCTGAAATGGAAGGCAATGTAATTCCATACATCGCAGGTGAAGAAGAGAAGAGTGAACAGGAACCATTAAGACTTATGGGTAAATTAGTTGACGGACATATTGAGAAAGCAGCTTTACCTGTTATTACAACGCAGTGTTTAAGAGTACCTGTTTTAAACGGACATACAGCAGCAGTATTTGTTAATTTTGAAAAGAAACCAACTAAGGAAGAAATTCTTGACCGTTGGACTAACTTCAAGGGACTTCCACAGGAACTTAATCTTCCAAGTGCTCCTAAGCATTTTATCCAGTACCTTGAGGAAGACAACAGACCTCAGGTAGCTCTTGATGTTAATTATGAAAACGGATTTGGTGTTTCATTCGGACGTTTAAGAGAAGATGCTGTATTTGATTGGAAGTTTGTAGGACTTTCACACAATACAATCAGAGGTGCTGCCGGAGGAGCGGTATTAAGCGCAGAATTACTTGTAGCACAGAAGTATATCACAGCTAAATAAATTATAAAATAAAGAGCCTACTTGCTATAGTAGGCTCTTGTTTCTTCTATTTCTTTAGGAATAGGAATATTCTTTGTCTGAATTACCTTAATAAGGTTATCATATTTTCGTCTGTCATTTAACATATGACGCTCATAATAATCAATGCAGTCTGTAAATATCGGGTTGCTTCTCAGCACTTTGCGTATGTCCTTGTTAAATGGACAATATTTTGCAAGTATATTACGGGATATTTTGTTGAGTTTACTTGCTCCCTTTGATTCGTAGTTAATCCATGTCTCGTAATCCTTCGCAAAGACTTCTGAATAATTGTTACGGCAGTTGATAAGGAGGGACTTTAATTTCTCTTTCTGCTGTTCTGATAAGTCTTTGTTTTTCTTATAGAAAAGCAGGTAATCGTAATATTCGGAGGTGAGGGACTTTTCAGTTGCCACATTCCAGTAGGAACCCTGTATTCTCCTGCATATTTCCCAACGGTATTTACCCATGACATTAAGAAATATATTTTCGGGAATTGTGTTACAGAATATAGGAAATAACATTCTGGCGGAAGAATTTCTTTTTCTGCCATTGATTTCCTGCCACAGAACACCTCTGGAGCCAATACATGGTGTAAGGATAATCTCAGGGAGATATTCCTCATATACATATAACTGGCTTATGCCGAGTTCTTCATTGGTATATACGATAGAACGGTAAAACAAAGAAAAATCGATTTCCTTAATTTTGGTTATGATATCTGTGACACTATTTGCAGAAAGCATGGCATCAGGAATATTTTTCGCAATATTTTCTTTAATTATAACCGGTACGAATGTACTTACCCTGCCGTAGGTCATATAATTGGCTGATTTGAAAAGGTTGTCAATTTCAAAACGCAGTTTCATTTCGCAATTATTTAATGCAGATTCCTCGGACATATCTATGCTGTTATTCTTGATTTCCTGACGGATGAATTCTTCGTATGACTGGTCAAAGTTGTTGCGGCTTGGGTTCTTCTCTCCCGACATTACGAGCTTTAACCAACGGTACATTGTGAATATATTATCATTGTTAAACAGCGAATCGCCGGCTTTATATATTTTATAAAGAAGGACGGATACCTCCTCACCGGCAAGTTCCTCATCCATATATCCAAAATTTAAAAACATATATATATACGAAGGTATGGCATCATCATTAATGGATTTAATAAATACTTTATAGTATATGTCATAGAAAAATCCGGTTATCTGTTTTCTCAAGAGACGTATATTTTCATCACTTGATAATCTGTCGCTGCATATTTTGAAACGTCTGAAAGTGTCGGTTACAGAAGCTCTGGTATCATCGTCAATTTCAGAATAATCCAATATTTTATCCAATGAACCCTTGAGCTCATCAAGAATAAAAAGGTCGTCCTTCGTAAATGTCAGTGCGGGAACGGGACTTCTGGCTGTTACATTCTGTTGTTTAGGAATGTAGTCGTTATTAATGCCTAGAAGTTCTGACATATCAAGACATATTTCATGGAGGAGATTTATAAATTCAGTATTTTCAATAATGATACCTGCTGAATTACTTATGTTCGCTCCGAAATATGCTTTCTTAATATCTTCCGGAATGGATGCTATTCCGTTATGCTTATCAAGAACCCATTTGTTAAGCCTGCTGTCGGGCGTGAATGATGGATCTTTTCTTTTACATTTTATCATCATGGACAGATATAATTTGATAAGTTCCATTATAAAATGTTCATTAAGGATTACGATATCCGGTACCATATCAGGATATTCACGTAGTATTTTTTCAAGATCAGAGATTCCTGATACCGTGAACTTCCTTAAAGTACAGTCACTTTTTGCAACATAATTATACAAACTTAAACCATATAAACTGCCTGATAACCCAAGAATACTTCCGGCAGATGTGCTTATTCTGCCGTAGCGGGAATAAATATCGGTCTCCCCACTAAGAATAAGATAAAGACATTTTATCTCATCATTGGTGTGGAGCAATACCTCTCCCTGTTTTAATTCAATTATATTATCTTCCATAAGAAACCTCTAAATGTATTATAATAAAATACTACATTGAGTTGGCAATATAGTCAAGAAATTCTACAATAAACCTATACGTAAAAAATAAAAATATGTTATAATGTCACATATTAAGTCGAAAAATACGGAGGTAACAATATTTTATGATAATCAGAGACAAAGACAATTTTTTACCATTAATAGCTAAGATGCTTACAGCTCTTAATTATGACAAAGTTGAGATGCATACAGGAAAACCTTATGATATAACGGCGGTAAAAGATGATAAAAAATACTGCTTTAAATGTCAGTATGATATAGACGCAGTCGGAACGGCAGCTATGAAGGAATTTGTGGATGGAACAAAAGACATGTCTCATGATGCCCGTGCATTTATAACCAATAGTTCTTTTATATCAGGGGCAAAGAAACTTGGTGATGAAGCCGGAGTGCTTTTGTGGGACCGGAATACTCTTGACAGAATGAGTATCGGAATTAAAGAAAACATTGTGGAAGATGTTCAGGAAGAAACTAAATCAGGAAAGGGTTTATTGACAGGAATTATCATAGCAGTAGTGGCAATTGCGGCTATTGCGGCATATTTTCTCATAATAAAATAAATGTATGAATATTTTAACTATAGAGAATCTGACACATTCTTATTCGGAAAGAAAATTGTTTGATGATACCTCATTTTCCCTTGAGGAAGGTGAAAAAGTAGGAATTATAGGTATTAACGGAACGGGAAAATCAACGCTTCTTAATATAATAGCAGGAAATATTGTACCTGATGAGGGCAAAGTTACCATAGCCAATAAAGTTATTATTGAAATGCTTTCACAACATCCGTCATTTGATGATAATGAGACAGTTATACATTATGTAATGACAGATGTACCAAAGGATGAGGATATGTTTGCGGTGGAGGCAGAGGCAAAGGCCATGCTTCAGACTTTTGGACTAACGGATTATGATGAGCTGACCTGCCATATGTCAGGAGGACAGCGTAAAAAAATAGCATTAGTCAGGACTTTATTATCCGGTGCGGATATACTGATTCTTGACGAGCCTACCAACCATCTTGACAATGAGATGTCAACATGGCTTGAAAATTATCTCAAGGATTATAAAAAGTCGGTAATTATGGTTACGCATGACAGATATTTTCTGGACAGCGTTTCTGACAGAATAGTGGAGTTGGATAAAGGAAAAATATACAGCTATAATACCAATTATTCGGGATTTCTTGAGCTTAAAGCCGAAAGAGAGGAAATGGCTGTTTCAACGGACAGCAAGAAAGCCAATCTTTTAAGAAACGAGCTTAAATGGGTAATGCGAGGAGCAAAGGCGAGAAGCACCAAGCAGAAAGCCAGACTCATGCGTTATGAGGAGCTTAAAAACAGAAAACGTCCTGAACAGGATTCGGAAATAGAATTAAGTTCCATATCCACAAGGCTTGGAAGAACCACTGTGGAAATTAATAATCTCAGCAAAGCCTACGGCGACAGGCATATTATTAATGATTTTAGTTATATTTTTCTTAAAAATGACCGCATAGGTATTGTAGGTCCTAACGGTTGTGGAAAGACAACTCTGTTAAAGCTTATTATGGGGATTGTTGAACCTGACGAAGGGGAAATAGTTATCGGCCAGACAGTAAAAATCGGATATTATGCACAGGAAATATCTACACATAAGGAAGATGGGATAAGCTTTATGGACCCTGAAATCAGGGTGATTGATTATATCAAAAATACTGCAGAGTATGTTAAGACGCGGGATGGCTCACTTTCTGCATCCCAGATGCTTGACAAATTCCTTTTTCCTCCGAGAGAACAGTATTCCCTTATAAAAAAACTTTCAGGTGGTGAAAAAAGACGCCTGAATCTGTTAAGGGTTCTTATGGAGGCACCTAATGTATTGATTCTTGACGAGCCGACCAATGATCTTGACATAAAGACACTGACTATTCTTGAAGATTACCTGGATTCTTTTGACGGAATAGTAATAGCTGTCAGCCATGACAGATATTTTCTTGACAGAGTGGTACGAAGAATTTTTGCATTTGAAAATGGCAGGTTAAGACAGTATGAGGGCGGATACTCGGATTATGAGCTGGTTGCTGAATTTGACAAAGAACCTGTAAAATCCGAGCCCGGAATACCGAAGAATACCGGAAAAAAAGTTAAGCAGGAAAAACTTAAATTTACTTATGCGGAACAAAAGGAATTTGAGCATATTGAAGATGATATCGGAAAAATAGAAGCACGGATTACGGAAATTGATAATCTTATGGTAAAAAATTCCAATGATTTCGTAAAACTCAATGAACTTGATTGTGAAAAAAATAAACTCAATGAAGAACTTGAATATAAAATGGAACGTTGGGAATATCTTACCGAACTGGATGAACAGATAAAGAACCGGTAAAAATAGGAGGGGCACCTCGGTTAAGAGGTGCCCGGATAGGAATGAAGAAAAAGGATATAGCCTTTTCTTTTGGTTTGGTACAATATGTATTGTAACGTGAAAATAAGTCTAAACTGTGAAATAAATATAAAAAACTTATAAACTAAATAAAAAAATTTTAAAATATTTTTTTGCTCCAATTCCCCCCAATCAGGGGGGAGAATGAAAAAAATGGGTGTGATAATATGGCATCATATGGAAAAAGAGGAAAAGGAGCAGAAAAATGAAATCAAAGATGAATGTATTAGGACGTGTGCTTAGTATGATTCTTGCTGTGGCACTTACAGTTACTACAGTATTTTCCGGATTTTCAAGAAAAACTCTTGCAGCAGAGAATAATGTAATAACTGTTGAAGAGGGAGAAAAGGATAGTGTAACATTTGATTGGAGTAAATGGAAGGTTGAATCTAACAGCAATCCCAGGGTTGCAAAAGCAAGTATCCATACTAACATTATAGGAGAAAAAAAGCTTGTAGTCGAAGGATTGAAACGTGGCAGCACAACAGTTGTTGTAAATAATGGGAAAAAAACTAAAACGTATGTTGTTAAGGTTTTAAGAGCAAAGGGTATAAAAGCGAATCACCTTTACGTTCCTGTTAATAATCAGTTTGAACTGTACGATAATGGGAAATTGGTAGGAACAGTTAAGACGGACAAAAAAAGTTTTGATATGAATAAAATAACTGTTACCGCAGCGTATGGTGATGGAGAAAAAGTTAATATCAAAATTAACAGCAGAAAATTAATGAAGGGCAGTGACGCGATTTTATATGGTAATGACTTTTATACCGGTTCAAAAAATGATCCAATATATTATACGGTATCATATCCTGTAACATTCACAGTTAATGGCAAATCTGTCACAGTTATTTTTACTGATAAAATGACATTCTATGATAAGGAAAACAGCTGCTATTATGTATTAGATGATGGAGGCATTGCTTTTAAACTTGAAAACAAACAGAATGTCACAAGACATACCGTTAAGTTTGTAAATGGAACAGAAGTTATTGAAACGATTAGCGTTATTGATGGACAGAGTGCAAAGTACAATGGCGCTACACCTGTAAAAGCTGAAACTGAGTATGCTTCATATACTTTTAACGGATGGGTTGACGTAAATGATAATGTAGCAGATTTAACTAATATTAAGTCAGATAAAACAGTATATGCGTCATTTACTGAGGAAGTAAAGCAGTATACAGTTAAGTTTTTATATGAAAACGGAGAGGTGTTATCAGAAAATAACTATTCATATAATGATACAATTACGGTGCCTGATGTACCTGAAAAGGCGGACGATGTTGAATTTGAATATACAAGTGCAGCATGGAGTCCTGAAGTAAGCAATGTATGTAAAGGCAATGCAGAGTATAAGGCAACATACGAAGCAGAAAAGAAACAGTACAAAGTTATATATTCTGTAAACGGCAAAGAGACTGAAAAGATATTTGATGCTCTGACATCGGCTGAAGATGTCAGAAGTGGGGCGCCGGAAACAGCTTCAGATTATGAAATTGATGGCAAAAGATATGAATTCAAAGGTTGGGATAAGGCATTTGAAAAAGTTACAAAAGATGTTGTATATACAGCACTTTATGATGTAACGGATATCCAATATACTGTAAAATTCGTAAACAGTAACGGGGAAGTAATTTCAGAACAGAATTTAAAATATGGTGATAAGATTGTTAAACCTGGCAACCCAAAGTATCCCGGAAACAAAGATATTTATGAGCATACGTTTGCAGGCTGGGATAGGGAAGTAAGCGATGTATGTACAGGAGATGCAACATATAAAGCAGTATTTGATAAATCAATTAAGATTGCATTCTATAAATACAATATCGAAGTATCGTCAAGAAAAGATCTGTTTGATTACGAATACATCACAGGACGTGAGCCAAAGTATTTTACAAAGCTTGGTTCAACAATTACTGCAACAAATGATTTTACCGGATATGAAAATATAATATCAATGCTTGAAGAAGCTTATATAAAAGGTAAATCAGATACTATTTACGGTAATAATAATGAAGAATTTGTAAAGTCTTTTGTAAGTCTTACAGCAGAAAAAGCAGGAGTTAAAGAAGATGCGGTTGATTGCTGGTATGTTCTTAAACGTGAAGCAGACGGCTGGCATGTAGACGGGGGAAATTTAAAGGATTATACGGTTAAGTTTGTAGATTATGATGACAGCATTATTTCAGAAAGAATATATAATGCTAATGAGAAGATTGTAATTCCTTCTAATCCGGTCAGGGAAAGTGACGAGACTTATAATTACACATTTGCGGGCTGGGATAAAGAAATCTCAACAGAAGCTGTAAGCGATGTTGTATATAAAGCGGTATATGAACCATCATATATTGACTATACAGTAAGATTCCTTAATGAAGACGGAAGTGTAATAACAGAAGCAACCTATCATTACGGAGAAGATGTAGTGGTACCGGCCGATCCTGTAAAGGCAGCAGATGAGACATATAATTACACATTTGCAGGCTGGGATAAAGAAGTAACATCAGTAAAGGGAAATACAGATTATACCGCAGTATATACAGATGAGTACAATAAGTATATCGTAAGATTCCTTGATGAAGATGGAACAGTAATTTTGAAATCAACCTATCATTACGGAGAAGATGTAGTGATACCGGCTAATCCTGCAAAGGCAGCAGATGAGACATACACATACACATTTGCAGGCTGGGATAAAGAAGTAACATCAGTAAAAGGAAATACAGATTACAAAGCAGTATATGAATCATCATATATTGACTATACAGTAAGATTCCTTAATGAAGACGGAAGCGTAATAACAGAAGCAACCTATCATTACGGAGATGACGTAGCAGTACCGGCCGATCCTGCAAAGGAAGCAGATGAGACATATAATTACAAATTTGCAGGCTGGGATAAAGAAGTAACATCAGTAAAGGGTAATGTTGATTATACTGCAACATATACAGAAAGATTAAACAGAATTCCGGAGGTGGAAGGTGATGAGGATATAGTTCCTGAAATCAACCCTGGTAATAAAGCAACAGATGATAATAAGCCATCTGTAAGACCTGTAAGAAAACCGGAAGTAGAAGCTGATGAAGACGTAGCAACAGGTGATGGCAATATGACACTTTATATTGCAATTCTTGGACTTAGTGCAGCAACTCTTGCAGTAATAATGGGCAGAAAAAAAGAACAGGATATTTAGTCGATTTGATCGTAAGGATATATATGTTACAATATACGGGGGTATATCCCCTGTAGAAAAAAATGACTGCAAAACAGTCTTGAAAAAAAGACCATATGTAACGGTTTGATACATATGGTCTTTTTGTATTGTAAGTTCTGGTATGACTAACTTTCAAGATATTCTATTCTTGATTTGTAATATTCTATTTTCTGTATATCCTTTTCTGTAGGATGTGGAATTCTTGATATATCCGAATTGTGCTTTAAATCGGCAAGCTTGACTTCTCTTGCGATGGGATTTGTTTTTATTTTTTCATAATAGAGATCTTCGTCATAATCAGGACCTTTTTTCTTTGTTACAAGGTCAAGTGCCATAAGAATATCTTCGTTAAAGCCATATTCTCTGAGTGCATCAAGAGTTACATCAGTGTCCTCCACTACATCATGAAGCATCCCTACAATCCTGGATTCAGGAGAAGTACAGTGTGCAGATACAAAACGGGGATGATTGATATAAGGATGCCCGCCCTTATCTAACTGACTTTTATGAGCATTAACGGCGATTGTTTCAGCTAATGCCAGCATTTTTTCGTAATAAGCTTCCATAATATCCTTTCAACAAAAAAGACCCATGTATGTACATGAGCCAAAAATTATCAGTGCAGTCGATGGGACTTGAACCCACACCCGGAAACCCGGACATGAACCTGAATCATGCGCGTATGCCAATTCCGCCACGACTGCAAACAACTATATTATTTTAGCATTGCTTAATTTTAATGTCAATCTTTTTGGGAAAAATAAATTTTAAAAAATACTTGCAATTATATTCCTGATATGATAATATACAATACGTCGCTGGTAATTGGCGACACATTTAAGCAGACGTGGCGGAATTGGCATACGCGCTAGACTAAGGATCTAGTCCATATTGCTTGGGTGCGGGTTCAAGTCCCGCCGACTGCACTATTAATAAGGTTGTGTTTATGACATGACCTTTTTTTAATATAAATTTGTAAAAGCAAAGGAGATTTAAAATGTTGGATAAAGGAGATTCGGTGGGGCTTGTGGCCTGCTCTGATGGATTTCCAAATGATAATCATGAGGTAATCGATGAGGTTGAAAACAGCCTGTATGATATGGGCTATAAGGCGGTAATTGGTAATATATACTGTACTAAGGAAAACAGAACACTTAGCAGCAGAGACAGGGCAGATGTTTTTAATGAAATGGTCCGGAATCCGGAAATTAAAGTTGTTTTTGATATATCCGGAGGCGATTCCGCTAATGAAATTCTTGATTATGTTGATTACGATATGTTAGAAGAGAATGGTAAACCGGTTTTCGGATACAGTGATCTTACCACCCTTCTTAATGCCATATATTGCAAGACGGGAATCTGCACATACCTGTACCAGATAAGAAATATTATTACCGGATATGGGGAAAGGCAGAAAGCAGACCTTGAAATGGTGTTAAGCGGAGAAAGCGATGATTTATACGATATAGATTACGAATTTGTACGTGGCGAAGAAATGAAGGGCGTACTTATCGGAGGAAATATCCGCTGTTTTTTAAAATTAGCGGGAACATCATACATGCCGTCGTTCAGACATAAAGTGTTATTCCTGGAGAGTAACAGCGGCAGAGAAAACAGAATACGTTCTTATTTTACCCAGTTGAAGCAGATGGGCGTATTCAATGAAGTAAACGGAGTTTTACTCGGAACATTTACGGAACTTGCACAGGAAGGAATTACAACTGCCGCAGAAATTCTTACAGATGTATGCGATGATAAGGAACTTGCTATAGCAGTAACGGATGAAGTCGGTCATGGCGCAGATTCCAAGGCAGTAGTTATTGGCAGGGAAATTGAGCTGGAGAAATAAAAAAATACTTTATTTCCATTATAATATATGATATAATCTAACTAGTTTTTATGAAATAAAAGGAGGCTCGTCATGAAGCACATTAAGACAATTAATACTAAGAATCTTAAGGAGACAGCTAAGAAGGGCGGATGTGGAGAATGTCAGACATCATGCCAGTCAGCATGTAAGACTTCTTGCACAGTTGGTAACCAGAGCTGCGAGAATAAGTAAGAACTTAATAATTAGCAATGATGAGAGAGTGTTTTTCTGGAGTGTCAGCATCATCAGGACACCCGTACACTCTCTTGTTTTGCGTAGGAGGAGAAAGTGATCCATCAGTATAAGAACAATGGATACAATATTGTATTGGATGTCAACAGTGGCTCTGTACATGTTGTAGACGATATTGTATATGATATAATTCCTCTTTATGAAGATAATGATACAGAGGAAATAGTTAAGAAGCTGGGTGACAGATATAAGGAAGAAGATATTCTGGAAGCCTGTGCGGAAATAGAAGAACTTAAGAGAGAAGAAGTTCTTTTTACAGAAGATATTTACGAAGATTATATAGATAAGTTTACAAAGGAAAAAGAACAGTCAGGAATCGTTAAAGCTATGTGTTTACATATAGCCCATGATTGTAACCTTGCATGCAAGTATTGTTTTGCGGAAGAAGGCGAATATCATGGAAGAAGGGCTTTAATGTCAGCGGAAGTCGGAAAGAAAGCACTGGATTTCCTTGTTGCCAATTCAGGCAAAAGACGCAACCTTGAAGTGGATTTCTTTGGCGGAGAGCCTCTTATGAATTTCGGTGTTGTTAAAGAAATTGTTGAATACGGAAGACAGCTTGAGAAAGAACATGATAAGCTTTTCAGATTTACAATGACAACCAACGGTGTACTTCTTAATGATGAAGTACAGGAATTTGTAAATAAAGAATGCGGCAATGTAGTGCTCAGTGTGGACGGACGTAAGGAAGTCCACGATATGATGAGACCTTTCAGAAACGGTCAGGGAAGTTATGACCTTATAATGCCTAAGTTCAAGAAGATTGCCGATTCAAGAAATCAGATGAATTATTATGTAAGAGGTACCTTTACACATAATAATCTTGATTTTTCCAAAGATGTATTAAGCCTCGCTGATTTAGGATATAAGCAGATATCGGTTGAACCTGTAGTTGCTGATGAAAGTGAAGACTATGCATTAAGGGAAGAAGATCTTCCTAAGATATATGAAGAATATGATAAGCTTGCGGTTGAGATGATTAAGCGCGAGAAGGAAGGCAGAGGATTTAATTTCTTCCACTTCATGGTGGATTTAACAGGTGGTCCGTGTGTATATAAGAGATTATCAGGCTGCGGCTGCGGTACTGAATATCTTGCCGTGACACCATGGGGTGATTTTTACCCATGCCATCAGTTTGTAGGTCATGAAGAGTTTATTATGGGTAATGTATATGAAGGAATCAAGACTCCTGACATACGCCATATGTTTAATGAAAGCAATGTTTATTCAAAGGATAAATGTAAGGACTGCTTCTGTAAGTTCTACTGCAGTGGCGGCTGCGCAGCTAATGCGTATAATTTCAATCACGATATAAATAATCCGTATGATATTGGATGCAAGCTTCAGCGTAAGAGAGTTGAATGTGCAGTTATGATTAAATGTGCACTTGCGGATGAAGGCGTTGAGGCAGCAGATTACGGTAATATAGAAGTGCATTGTTAATTAAGGGTGAAAAAATATAAGGAGGCAAACCGTAAACGGCTCACCCAATGTAATATAGCCGTAAACGGTAAAAGACAAAATGAAAATTTGGCAGAAAATAGTTGCAACAGTAGCATTGCTCGGTGCATTTGTACTCGCCGGATACACAGTGTTGTGTGGATTCGGCAACGGACATAAGGGCAGTGCCAGAAATATCACTTTAGGACTTGATCTTAATGGTGGTGTAAGTGTTACATATCAGGCTGTGGGAGAAGTATCTTCACAGGATATGAACGACGTAGTATACAAGATGGTTAAAAGAGTAGAGGAATATGACGGAGCACAGGTATACAAGGAAGGAAGTAACAGAGTTACAATAGAGATTCCGGGTGCTGATGATGCCCAGACTATTCTTGAAGAACTTGGTAAGCCCGGTGCGTTATATTTTATTAACCAGTACGCATCAGACGACAAAACAGCCAACTATACATCACAGTATGCGGTTGATGCATCAGGCAATCTTGCACTTGTTACAAAACTTAACAAGACCCTTGATGAAATCAAAGCAGACGGAACAATTATCCTTACGGGTGAGGATATAAAGGATGCACAGGGTGTATACCAGCAGAATTCATCAGGAAGCAAACAGGCCGTAGTAAGTTTTGCACTTACTGAAGAAGGTGCTGCTAAGTTTAAGGAAGCTACAACAAAGGCTGCTTCTAAGAAGTGGTCAATAGGTGTGTATTATGACGGAGAATTCATCAGCGTTCCTAAAGTTAACAGCGCAATTACCGATGGTGAAGGTGTAATTGAAGGAATGGCAGATATTGAGGAAGCAAAGAATCTTGCTTCTGCAATCCGTATCGGTGCCCTTCCTGTAGAACTTGAAGAAGTATCATCACAGGTTGTTGGTGCTACACTTGGACAGGAAGCAATAAGCACAAGTGTTAAAGCCGGTATAATCGGTTTTGTATTGCTTTTCATATTTATGATAGCTTACTATAAGATCCCTGGTCTTGCAGCTAACTTTGCATTAATTGCTTATACAGCAGGTATGCTTCTTATCCTTAATGTATTTAACTTTACATTAACATTACCTGGTATAGCAGGTATTATTCTTGGTATAGGTATGGCGGTGGATGCCAACGTAATCATTAATGCCCGAATAAGTGAGGAACTGGCAAGAGGCGTATCTGTAAGGTCAGCAATTGCAACAGGTTTTAAAAAGGCACTTTCTGCAATCATTGATGGTAACGTTACAACACTTATTGCAGCAATTGTACTTGGAATAATCGGTTCCGGTCCTGTTAAGGGATTTGCATTAACACTTGGTATAGGTATAGCACTTTCAATGTTTACATCCCTTGTTGTGGCAAGGTGGGTATTACTTCTTCTTTATCATCTTGGATGTAATAAGGAAAAAATGTACGGAATCCACAAGGAAAGAGCAAGTGTCAACTTTGTATCAAAGAGAAAGATTTTTATATCAATTTCAGCTCTTGTTATTGCAACGGGTGTTGCTTTTGCGACAATTAACGGAGTAAAGGGTAACGGAAGCTTTAATCTTGACCTTGAGTTTTCAGGCGGAACATCAACAACTGTAAATTTTGATAAAGAATATACACTTGATGAAGTAGAAAAAGAGATAATTCCAGAAATTAAGAAAGCAACAGGTCTTTCGACGGTACAGCAGCAGGCTGTAAAAGGAACCAATCAGGTAATATTTAAGACTAAATGGCTCACAGAAAAACAGCAGAATTCATTCTACAGCTTATTAAAAGATAAATATAATGTGGATGTAACCAATCCTGACAAATTAAGTTCAGAAAAGATTTCAGCAACAATAAGCTCAGAGATGAGAAGAGATGCGATTATAGCCGTTATTGTGGCAACAATATGTATGCTTATTTATATCTGGATAAGATTCAGGGATGTAAAATTTGCAACAAGTGCAATTATTGCATTAATTCACGATGTATTAATTGTTATTACATTCTATATAATTTCAAGAATACCGGTTGGAAATACATTTATAGCATGTATGCTTACGATTGTAGGTTACTCAATCAACGCAACAATTGTTATCTTTGACCGTATCCGTGAGAATATGAAGATTATGACAAAGTCAACATTGTCAGAGGTTGTAAACAGCAGTATTACATCAACACTTTCGAGAAGTATTAATACATCGCTTACGACATTTATTATGGTATTGATGCTTTACATTTTAGGCGTATCATCAATAAGAGAATTTGCTGCACCAATTATGGTAGGTATACTTGCAGGTGGTTACTCATCTGTATGTATAACAGGCGCATTATGGTTTATGATGAAGAAATCTTCGTATAAGAGAGCTCTTAAGAAGGAAAATAAATAAATGCAGGAATGGCGAATTTATTCAAAAAAAGCTGATTTTAGTGCCATAGGTAAAAAATATGGAATAGATCAGGTAATAGCAAGAGTAATCCGCAACCGGGATATAGAAGGCGATGCAGCTATGGACAGCTATCTTAACGGCAGTGTTGATTCCATGTATGACCCTATGCTTATGAAAGATATGGGAAAAGCTGTGGATATCCTTCTTGACACTATAAAAAACAAGCGAAAAATTCGCATAATAGGTGATTATGATATAGATGGAATTTGTTCCATCTATATCTTGTTTAAGGGACTTTTATTTTTAGGTGCAGATGTGGATTATGAAGTTCCGGACAGAATAAAAGATGGTTATGGAATTAACGAGAACCTTATTAAACAGGCGTATGATGACGGCAGGGAAGTGATCCTCACATGTGATAACGGAATAGCTGCCACAGAACAGGTCAGATATGCCAGATCACTTGGATTTACCGTTATTGTAACTGACCACCATGATATAAGATATGAAGAAATCGATGGTAAGAAGACATATATTCTTCCGGAGGCGGATGCCATAGTGAATCCGAAACAGTCAGACTGCGGTTATCCTTGCAGTTTTCTCTGCGGGGCAGGCGTGGCATATAAGCTTATGCAGGAACTTTTCAAACGCACAGGCAACGAAGGAAAAGAAAGGGAATTCCTTGTTTTTGCGGGAATAGCAACCGTTGGTGACGTAGTCGACTTAAAGGATGAGAACAGGATATTCGTAAAAGAAGGACTTAAACAGTTCAAAGAGACAGACAATTATGGACTGAGAGCCCTTACGGTAATTAATGGACTTGATGATAAAGAAATATGTGCATATCATATAGGATTCATAATAGGACCATGTCTTAATGCCAGCGGAAGACTTGATACGGCAAAAAGAGCGTTGAAAATGCTTCTTTCAAAGGACAAATATGAAGCAGAAAGACTTGCAGGCGACCTTGTATCTTTAAATGAAGAACGTAAATCACTGACAGCGGCGGCAGTAATACTGGCAGAAAAAATTGTTGATGAGAATTACACAGATGATACCGTTCTTGTAATATATTTACCTGACTGTCATGAAAGCATAGCAGGAATTGTTGCCGGAAGAATAAGAGAAAAATATTACAAGCCGGTTATTGTACTGACCAAAGGAGAAGATGGAGTAAAAGGCTCGGCAAGATCAATAGAAAGCTATAATATTTTTGAAAAATTATGTGAATGCAGTCATCTCCTCACCAAATTCGGAGGACATCCCCTTGCGGCAGGAATGTCACTTAAAGAAGATAATATCGAAGAATTGAGGAAATATCTCAATGAGCACAGTAATCTTACAAATGATGACCTTACGGAAAAAGTATGGATAGATGTCCCTATGCCGATTGAATACATAAACGAAGATATTATTAACGAACTTTCGTTGCTTGAACCTTACGGCAAGGGCAACGAAAAGCCTGTATTTGCAGACAAGAATCTTATAATTGTTTCATTTATGCGGATTGGAAGGGATGGAAAATTTGCTAAAATGGAGCTTAAAAAAAATAACGGAATGTCCATTTTTGCGATGTGTTTTAATAATTGTGACGGACTTAACGAGGCATTTATTAATAATAAAAGAATTTCCTGTACATATTATCCTGAAATTAATGAATTTCGCGGAAATAAAAAATTGCAGATTTGCATTACAGGGTATAGAATAGAAGAAGATATTTAACATGGAGGCACAGATAATGAAAAAAGTTGAAGATTATGTAAGAACAATTCCTGATTTTCCTGAGAAGGGAATTATGTTTCGTGATGTAACCAGCGTAATGCAGGACCCTGAAGGATTACAGCTCGCGATTAACGGTCTTAACGACCTTGTTAAAGATGTTGATTATGATGTGGTGGTAGGACCTGAATCCAGAGGTTTTATTTTCGGAACACCTATCGCTTATGTTAACCATAAGGCGTTTGTACCTGTAAGAAAAAAAGGAAAGCTTCCATGTGAGACTGTAGAGGCAACTTATGACCTTGAATATGGCACAGCAACAATAGAGATGCATAAGGATGCCATTAAGCCCGGACAGAAGGTTGTCATAGTTGATGACCTTATTGCAACAGGAGGAACAACAGAAGCAATAATAAAGCTTGTTGAAGAACTTGGAGGAAAAGTAGTGAAAGTTATTTTCCTTATGGAACTTGCAGGACTTGAAGGACGTAAAAAACTTGCCGGATATGATGTTGATTCGGTTATAATATATCCGGGAAAATAATTTCGGCGGACATGTTACTGCTTTAATACGGGCATCATATAATAGAACAGGAGGTACTTATATGCCTGAGGAAGAATACAGACAGAGAAGAAAAATTGAAGAAAGACCATTAACACCACCTCAGACCAATGTTCCTTCGGAATTGTTTGAGATATTGAAAAAAAGTATTCTTGATTATCACCCATCCACGGATTTAAGCCTTATCGAAAAGGCATACAAGGTTGCGGATAAAGCTCACAGCGGTCAGAAACGTAAATCGGGAGAACCATATATAATCCATCCTCTTTGTGTGGCTATCATACTTGCACAGCTTGAACTTGATAAGGAGACAATTATAGCAGGAATACTTCATGATGTTATAGAAGATACAGAAGTAACTTATGAAGATATAAGCCGTGAATTCGGCGAAGAAGTTGCACTTCTTGTAGATGGAGTTACCAAATTAACCCAGTTAAACTATGAGCATGATAAGATAGAAATCCAGGCAGAGAATTTAAGAAAAATGTTTCTTGCCATGGCAAAGGATATACGAGTAATCCTTATAAAACTTGCCGACAGACTTCATAATATGAGGACGATGCAGTACCAGAAGCCTGAGAAACAGATAGAAAAATCAAGAGAAACCATGGAAATATACTCTCCTATAGCACAGAGGCTCGGTATTTCCAAGATTAAAGTAGAACTTGATGATTTATCACTTATGTACCTCCAGCCTGATGTGTACCATAAACTGGAACATGACCTTACTCTCGGTAAAGAGGCAAGGGAGAATTTTGTAAAAGAAATTGTGGCAGAAGTCAAGGAAAAACTCTCTACAACCGGAATAAATTACACCATAGACGGAAGAGTAAAGCATTTTTTCAGTATATATAAGAAAATGGTTAATCAGGACAAGACTCTTGACCAGATATACGACCTTTTTGCGGTAAGAATTATTGTTGATACAATCAAAGACTGTTATGCGGTGTTAGGACTTATCCATGAGATGTATAAGCCTATACCGGGACGATTTAAGGATTATATTGCCATGCCTAAGCCAAATATGTACCAGTCTTTGCATACAACACTTATATCCCAGACAGGACAGCCGTTTGAGATACAGATCCGTACTTACGAGATGCACAGAACCGCTGAATATGGTATCGCAGCCCATTGGAAATATAAAGAAAATATTGACGGTACGAAGGGTGATGACAGCGAGGAAGCAAAGCTTACATGGTTAAGACAGATTCTTGAATGGCAGAGGGATATGTCCGATAACAAGGAATTTTTAAGCATAATAAAGAGCGACCTTGATTTATTCTCGGACAGTGTGTATTGTTTTACTCCACAGGGAGATGTCAAGAACCTGCCGGCAGGCTCCACTCCTATTGATTTTGCATACAGCATACATTCGGCTGTAGGTAATAAAATGGTGGGTGCCAAAGTAAACGGCAAGCTGGTACCTATTGATTACAAGATAAAAAACGGTGACAGAATCGAAGTTATTACGTCCCAGAATTCTAAAGGACCAAGCCGTGACTGGCTTAAAATAGTAAAAAGCCCGCAGGCTAAGAACAAAATTAATTCATGGTTCAAGGCTGAACTTAAAGAAGATAATATTTTAAAAGGAAAAGACCTTATCCATAATTACTGTAAGACAAAAAGCATTGTTTTATCAGATCTTCTTAAGCCTGAATTCATAGAAAAGACTATGACAAAGTATGGATTCAGGGATTGGGATTCCGTACTTGCCGCTGTAGGACACGGCGGACTTAAGGAAGGCCAGGTTGTTGGTAAACTTCAGGAAGAATACGATAAGAAGCATAGGGAAGAAATTACCGATGCGGATATTCTCGCAGACAACTCAGAAAGTACCATAAAACAGAAGGCTGACGGTAAGCCATCTAAGACCGGAATTATTGTTAAGGGCATACATGATGTGGCAGTCAGGTTTTCAAAATGCTGCAATCCTGTTCCGGGTGATGAAATCGTAGGTTTTGTAACAAGAGGAAGAGGAATATCAATCCATACCACGGATTGTATTAACGTAATTAACATGTCGGAACTTGATAAATCAAGACTTATTGACGCTGAATGGCAGAAACTTGATTATGAAAATTCAGAAGAAAGATATACAACAGATATTAAGATATATGCAAATAACAGAACAGGCCTTATTGTAGATATTTCAAAGATACTTACAGAGAGAAAGATTGATGTTAAGACTATGAACTGCCGTACAAGCAAGGCAGGAACGGCAACACTTGAACTTAGTTTTGAAATAAGTGGCGTAGATGCACTCAGGGAACTTTTTGATAAATTAAGAAATGTTGAAGGAGTTCTGGATATCGAGAGAACGAGAGGTTAGTGTATGATAAAAATTGAACATAATATAATAGGAATGTGTGCTACCAATACCTATTATGTATATGATGACGAGACTAAAAGAGGCCTTATTATTGATCCGGCCGGAGACCCTGTCAGAATTATTGAACGTGTTGCCAGATTACAGATAAACGTTGAAGGTATTCTTATTACCCACGGACATTTTGATCATGTGCTTGCCCTTGATGAAGTAAGGGAACGTTTCAATGTAAAAGCATATATAGGAAATACGGAAAAGGCTGTATTAGAAGACCCGGAGGCCAATCTTACATCAGGCTTTATGGGTGAGGGCAGAACCTTCAGTGCAGATGTGTACCTTAAGGATGGAGAAGAATTTGAAGCCGGTGGTTTCAGAATTAAGGCATTTGAAGTTCCGGGACATACAATAGGCGGAATGTGCTATTATTTTATGGATGAAGGTGTGCTCTTTTCGGGGGATACACTGTTTTGCGAATCAGTCGGAAGAAGTGATTTCAAGGGAGGAAGTACATTTGCCCTTATCGCTTCAATTAAAGAGAAATTATATACTCTTCCCGATGATGTCAAGGTATATCCTGGACATTCGGAAGCAACCACTATAGGGCATGAGAAAAAATATAACCCTTTTGTAAGATAGGATATAAAATGATTTTTTTTAGTATTAATACAAAAGATTATGAAAATGATGTCAGGGTCATGACACAGGCATTTTATCCCGATACAAAAATTACGACGGAAAATTGCGATAATCCCGAACTTTCCATAGCAGTATTTGTTGATGGCAAAAAGGTAAAGGGAAGCGTTACAGGTGCAGATATAACCGGGGCTTCTTTTGAATATGATGTATATGAGGATAAGAAAAGAACCAGAAACAGACTGAAAAGAGAACTTTACGGAATATATTCCTCTCTTACGGGCAAGTCCCTGCCATGGGGAACTCTTACGGGAATACGTCCTGTTAAGATACCACTTGCCATGGTTGAAGAAGGTGTTGATGATAAGACAATAATCAGACATCTTGAAGAAGAATATCTTGTTAATGAAAAGAAATCTTTACTTAGCCTTGAGGTTGCTGCAAACGAAAATGAACTGTTAAAGACACTCGATTATAAGAATGGATATAGTCTGTATATAGGTATTCCGTTCTGTCCTACTACCTGTCTTTACTGTTCTTTTACCTCCTATCCCATAAGCATGTGGAAGGACAAAGTAGACAGCTATCTTGACGCACTTTTTAAAGAACTTAAATATCTGTCGGAACATCTTAGAGGAAGAAAACCTGACAGCATATATATAGGCGGCGGAACTCCCACCACACTTTTACCATATCAGTTTGAAAGACTTTTTGATTTTCTTGAAAACTGTTTTGATTACAGCAGCCTTAAAGAATTTACCGTTGAAGCAGGCAGACCGGACAGTATTGACCGTGATAAACTTGAGGTTATCAAAAAACACGGAATAGGAAGAATTTCAATCAATCCGCAGACCATGAATCAGAAGACTCTTGATCTGATAGGAAGAAAACATACCGTAGAACAGATATGTGATACGTTTAAGATGGCGAGAGACTGTGGTTTTGATAACATTAACATGGATATGATTGTGGGACTTCCGGGAGAAGATAAGGAAGATGTGAGAAATACCCTTGAACAGATAATGAAATTATCTCCGGACAATCTTACGGTTCATTCACTGGCAATAAAAAGAGCCGCAAGGCTTAACTATATGAAAGAAGCATACGCAGACTACAGAATAGATAATACGGACGAAATAATCACCATGACAAAGGAATATGCCGATATGATGGGCATGACACCCTATTACCTTTACCGTCAGAAAAATATGGCAGGTAATTTTGAAAATGTGGGATATGCAAAAGAAGGCAAAAAAGGTGTATATAACATCCTGATAATGGAAGAGAAACAGTCCATATATGCGGCTGGCGCGGGAGCACAGTCGAAAATAGTTTTTCCGGATGAAAACAGAGTTGAACGTATAGAAAATGTAAAAGATGTATCTAATTACATAGAACGTGTAGATGAAATGATAGAAAGAAAGCGAAGTTTTTTTAATGAGAATTAGAGCAAAAGCCAATCCGGTTCAGGCAACACTTCTATCGGATTTTGAAGATAATATCAATCATGGAGTGTGTGTAAGCAATCTTACATATCTTCTTGCCAAAGAGATGGGCTATGACGAGAGCATTTGTTATGAACTGGCACTTGCCGGACTTGTCCATGATATAGGCAAACTTAAACTATCAAGGTATCTTTACGGCAGAAATGAGGATGATGACCATAAAAATGATGATGGAACGGAATATATGAGAATGCATTCCAAGTTAAGTTATGATATACTTAAACAGTATGATTTTTCGGATCTTGTTCTTGATTCTGTTTTGTATCATCATGAGAACTATGACGGAACCGGTTATCCTGAAAACAGAAAAGGCGAAGATATACCGTTTGGTGCGAGAGTGATGCGTGTTGCGGATACTTTTACCGCCTTGATTTCAGACAGACCGTATCGAAGGGCATTTGACATCGAAACAGCGATGCAGATAATAATAGATGAGATAGACTGCTATGATATGGAAGTATTTTTAGCTTTCCAACGTCTGATTCATGAGCCTTCAACCATAGAGAAAATTAAGAACAGCAGGCTGATGATTAATTTTACAACAAGAGAGATTATGAAAAAGTGAGGATATAATAATGGCACTGATTAAAAAACCTATGACAGGTATGAAAGATATTCTGCCAAAGGAAATGCAGATAAGAGATTATCTTATCGGAATAATTAAAGAAACATATTCAAAGTTCGGTTTTACGTCCATTGAAACACCGGCAGTTGAAAATATTGCCAACCTTTCAAGCAAACAGGGCGGCGAAAATGAAAAACTTATTTTCAAAATTATGAAAAGAGGAGAAAAACTTAATCTTGAAAGTGCTTCATCAGAGGCAGACCTTGTTGATGGAGGATTAAGATATGACCTTACGGTACCTCTTGTAAGATTTTACTCCAATAACCAGGCATCCCTGCCATCACCTTTTAAAGCACTTCAGATAGGAAGCGTATGGAGAGCAGACAGACCTCAGAAAGGCAGATTCAGACAGTTTTACCAGTGTGATATAGATATACTCGGTGAACCAACCAACCTTGCGGAGATAGAACTGATTCTTGCAACCACCACAACGCTTGGCAGGATTGGTTTTAAGAATTTCAAGATTAAAATAAATGACAGAAGAATACTTAAGGCAATGGCTGCATACAGCGGATTTGCAGAAGAATCTTACGATAATGTTTTTATTATTCTTGATAAAATGGACAAAATCGGAATTGAAGGCGTTAAGGAAGATCTTATTGCCAACGGCTATGATGCGGCTTCGGTAGAGAAGTATGTAAGTCTTTTTGACGGAATTGAAAAAGCCGATAACGGCCTTTTATATCTTGCGGATACAATCGCTGAATTTCTTCCGGATGAGGCTAAAGACAATCTTCTTGAGATTATTGAGAGCGTCAACGGAACAAAGAACTGTGATTTTGATATAGTATTTGACCCTACGCTTGTAAGAGGAATGTCTTACTACACGGGAACAATTTTTGAAATTGAAGTTCCTGAATTCGGAAGCAGCGTTGGCGGTGGCGGACGTTACGATAAGATGGTGGGCAAATTTACCGGACAGGAGACACCGGCCTGCGGATTTTCAATTGGTTTTGAAAGAATAATTACTATTCTTATGGATAATAATTTTGAGATACCAAATCAGGGAAATAGTATTGCTTTTCTTGTAGAAAAAGGTATACAATCAGAGATGTTATGTAATATTATCAAAGAAGCACAGAAACTTCGGGAAGAAGGAATCAAGGTGCTTGTTGTAAGAATGAATAAAAATAAAAAATTCCAGAAGGACAACCTCATTGAACAGGGGTACAAGGAATTTAAGGAATTTTACAAAAATCCAATAGTAAAATAAAGAGAGGAACTATCTATGGTACAGTCTAGAACACACAACTGTGGAGAACTCCGCCTTGCCGATGCCGGTAAGGACGTAACAGTTGTTGGTTGGTATGAGAATATTAGAAAGGTAAGTAAGAACTTAGGTTTCCTGATTTTAAGGGACTTTTACGGAACAACACAGGTTGTTATCGAGACAGAAGATATGATGTCGGTTATAGATTCTGTCAATAAGGAATCTACAATTCAGGTAACAGGTGTTGTAAGGGAACGTTCAAGCAAGAATGCAGAACTTCCTACAGGTGAGATTGAGGTTGTTCCATCTAAGATTGAGGTTCTCGGTAAGTGCCGTTACAATGCACTTCCGTTTGAGATTAACCAGTCTAAGGATGCGGATGAGAATACAAGACTTAAATACCGCTATCTTGATTTAAGAAATCCTGCGGTTAAGGGCAATATTATTTTAAGAAGCAAAATAGTTGCTGAACTCCGTAACAAGATGAACTCACTTGGATTTATGGAAATAACAACACCAATCCTTACATGTTCATCACCTGAAGGAGCAAGGGATTATCTTGTACCGGCAAGAAATCATCCGGGTAAGTTTTATGCACTCCCACAGGCTCCACAGCAGTTCAAGCAGATACTTATGGCATCAGGCTTTGACAGATATTTCCAGATAGCACCTTGCTTCAGGGATGAGGATGCGAGAGCTGACCGTTCACCGGGAGAATTTTACCAGCTTGATATGGAAATGGCATTTGCATCACAGGAAGATGTATTTTCGGTAATTGAAGAGGTTCTTCCTCCTGTATTTGCAAAATACGGTGTATATTCCAATGCATCAAAGGCTCCTTTTGTGAGAATACCTTATCTTGAATCTATGGATAAATACGGAACAGATAAGCCTGACTTAAGAATTGACCTTGTATTAACCGATGCTACAGAACTTCTTTCAGGATGCGGATTCGGACCTTTTGAAGGACAGACAGTAAAGGCAATTGTTGTTGACGGATTTACTGCAACAAGAAAGCAGATAGATGCAATATGTGCGGATGTGGAAGTTGCCACAGCCAATAAGGCATATTGGTTCAAAGTAGATGAGAATGGAGAAATTACAGGCGGAATCGCTAAGTTCCTTCAGAACATCAAAGAACAGGTAATAAACACACTCGGTCTTAAGCCGGGAGACTTTGTAGGACTTACAGCCGGAAAGAAACTTGTTGCACAGAAAACAGCCGGTGTACTCAGAAGACTTCTCGGTGCAGCCAGTGAAAAACATATGAAACAGAATACATACGAATTCTGCTGGATTGTAGATTTCCCTATGTATGAAATAGGTGAAGAATCGGGAGAACTTGAGTTCTGTCATAATCCTTTCTCTATGCCACAGGGCGGAATGGATGCACTTAAGAACAAAGAACCTCTTGATATACTTGCATACCAGTATGATCTTGTATGCAATGGCGTCGAATTATCATCAGGTGCGGTAAGAAACCATGACCCTGAGATAATGATAGAAGCATTCAGATTAGTAGGACTTGGTGAAGATGATGTTAAAGCCAAATTCCCTGCAATGTATAATGCGTTCTGCTATGGAGCACCACCACATGCAGGAATAGCTCCGGGAGTTGACCGTATGATAATGCTTATCTGCGGAGAGGAAAGCATAAGAGAGATAATTCCTTTCCCAATGAACAAAAACGCAATGGATGTTATGATGGGAGCACCTGCCACTGTAGACCAGAAGCAGCTTGATGATGTTCACATCGCTATTGTAAAAGAAAGAGAAGAGTAGGAGGACTGTATTAATGTATTCATTTGATGAAGTAAAAGAATTTGATCCTGAAGTTGCCGAGGCTATTAAGCTTGAAGTGGGAAGACAGAATGACCATGTAGAGCTTATTGCATCAGAAAATTTTGTCAGCAAGGCTGTAATGGCAGCAATGGGAAGCTGGCTTACCAACAAATATGCCGAAGGTTATCCCGGAAAAAGATACTACGGCGGATGCCAGTATGTTGATATTGTTGAGAACCTTGCCATTGAAAGAGCAAAGAAGCTTTTCGGATGTGATTATGTAAACGTACAGCCTCATTCAGGAGCACAGGCTAATATGGCAGTATTCTTTGCCATCCTCAATCCCGGTGACACATACATGGGAATGAGTCTTGCACACGGCGGACATTTATCACATGGTTCACCTGTAAATATGTCAGGAAAATATTTTAACTGCGTGCCTTACGGCGTTAATGACGAGGGCTTCATTGATTATGATGAGGTATTAAGAATTGCCAAAGAATGCAGACCTAAGATGATTCTTGCCGGAGCAAGTGCTTATGCAAGAACAATAGATTTCAAGAAATTCAGGGAAATAGCCGATGAAGTCGGAGCTGTTCTTATGGTAGATATGGCACATATTGCAGGTCTTGTTGCAGGCGGACAGCATATGAGCCCAATTCCTTATGCAGATGTTGTTACAACAACAACACACAAGACGCTCAGAGGACCAAGAGGCGGTATGATTCTCTGCAATCAGGAAGCTGCAGACAAGTATAACTTTAATAAAGCAATTTTCCCGGGAATCCAGGGCGGTCCTTTAATGCATGTAATTGCAGGTAAGGCAATATGCTTTAAAGAAGCTCTTGAACCTGAATTTAAGACTTATGCCAAAAACATTATTGACAATGCCAAGGCACTTGCAGACGGTCTTTTAAACAGAGGCTTTAATCTTGTATCAGGCGGAACGGATAACCACCTTATGCTTGTGGATTTAAGAAGCAAGGGTGTTACAGGTAAAGCAACAGAAAAACTTCTTGATACAGTTAATATTACATGTAATAAGAATGCAATTCCAAATGACCCTGAAAAGCCATTTACAACAAGCGGTATCAGACTTGGTACAGCAGCAGTAACTACAAGAGGCTTTAATACAGAGGATATGGATAAAGTTGCTGAAGCAATCGCTCTTGCAGTAACGGATGATGATGTTAAGAAAGCAGAGGCAATGGCTATTGTTAAAGCATTAACAGACTCTAATCCACTCTATTAATCCGATATGTAAATTCAGTAAGGCAGGGCTTTTTAAGCCCTTGTCCTTACTTTTTTTCATCTTTACAGAGAATGTTTTCGTAAAAAAGTCCGGCGATAAACCATACAGGAAAGTAATCAAGTCTTATAACGCCTTTGATATTAAGTTTGGCTTTTGAATAGTCCCATGGACAGCAACCATTTTTTTTCAACAGACTTCCTGTCAGAAATTCGGTAATGAAAATACACATTGCATATACAAAACCACGTTGCATCACGGCGCAATGCCTGTTTTTCATTCTTGTACCGATTGGCTCAATGATGATTGCCGTCGCATAAATCGGAAACATCCATATAGAAGTGTTGCTGGTAAGTTTCTTGTCTTTTTTTATGGCAGAACCAAGACCGGTCCAGAACACTTCCATACACCATCCGGTCAGGCCGCACATCATATATTTTTTAATCATGGTTATATTGTTGCTGATTATATTTTTTTTATACTTGTGTGGAAATCCTGATTTTGTAAAAAAAGAAAGGTTAAAAATTATGGCAGATGTATATATTAAAAAAGGCGAAGGCCGTTCATTTAAGTCCGGCGGAATGTGGTTTTACGATAATGAAATCGACAGAATAGAGGGAAAATTTGAAAACGGAGATATTATCGATGTACTGGATTTTGACGGATATTATCTGGGACGCGGTTTTATCAATACCAATTCAAAAATAACAATAAGAATCCTTACCCGTCATAAGGACGTAAACATAGACCGTGAATTTATAAAAAAGAGAGTAAAAGATGCCGTAAAATACAGACTTGACACGGTGGATACTTCATCCTGCCGTCTTATCTTCGGTGAAGCGGACTATCTTCCGGGAATCGTTATTGATAAATTTTCGGATATCCTTGTAGTCGAATCCCTTGCCCTCGGAATTGACAGGCTTAAGGCGGATATTATCGAATGTCTGAAAGAAGAGCTTGCAAGCCACGGCATGAATATCCGTGGTGTGTATGAGAGAAGTGATGCCAAGGTAAGACTTAATGAAGGTATGGAAAGGGTTAAAGGTTTTATCGGGGAACCGTTTGATACCAAAGTGGAGATTGTTGAAAATGGCGTAAAATATATGGTTAATGTGGCTGATGGACAGAAAACAGGCTTTTTCCTTGACCAGAAATATAACAGGGCTGCAGTGGGAAGATTGTGTAAAGGTGCCAAAGTGCTTGACTGCTTTACACATACAGGTTCTTTTGCACTTAATGCGGCTACATCAGGAGCCGAAAGCGTCCTCGGTGTGGATGCATCGGAGCTTGGAGTTGAGCAGGCAAAAGAAAATGCCATTCTTAACAATGTTCAGGACAAAACAGAATTTATATGCAGGGATGTATTTGAACTTCTTCCTGAACTGGTGGAAAAAGGTGAGCAGTATGATGTAGTTATTCTTGACCCTCCTGCATTTACCAAATCCCGCAATTCCGTAAAAAATGCCACCAAAGGATACAGGGAGATTAATATTAAAGGCATGAAGCTTGTTAAAGACGGCGGGTACCTTGCTACCTGTTCATGTTCACATTTTATGACACAGGAATTGTTTACCAAGACAATCGGAGAAGCTGCAAGAAGCGCACATAAGAGGCTCAGACAGGTGGAATTCAGAACCCAGTCACCGGACCATCCTATACTCTGGGCGGCGGATGAAAGCTATTATCTGAAGTTCTATATTTTCCAGGTTGTTGATGAAAAGTAATGAACAGAGAGTAATCGAGAAAATTCGGTTGCTCTTTTTTATTGTGAATGAGTTTATATGTGCTATAATAAAACAAATTAACAAATCGGAATTTGTGGAGAGATTTCTTGAACTTTCCTTATTTTACGGGCTTTCCAGCCCCTTA